>JGI11705J14877_10002078_pt1 | contig 11022 bp, 19 predicted proteins | sample Etolaghawater15m_FD_14877 | JGI IMG/M metagenome (IMG submission 14877) | reverse complement strand
GTGTGTCGTCTGTCTCTACAGGGACAGCGTACGCCTCGACAGAGAGGTCGGTGAGCTTACTTAAAACGGTATTCTTCATTTAAAAAATCCTAACAAAGTGTTGGTGTCGATCGAGACACCGATCTCGAGGTCATCGTTGTAGCGGTACCCAAGCGATGAGGTATCTTCTCCGATATGTACGCGTATCAGGTGTCTTGCTTGAGTAGGTTGTGTGACATGCCTATGACTCGCCACGTCTGGTCGGATGAGCGCGTTACCAGGAGCAGGTAGTCTCTTTCTACGATCTTGGTCCATAGTATCTCTCCATCGTGCATCAGCACGTCTTTTAGGTCCGGATGCGCACACACCCAAAGTTGGTTAGTGTCTGTTGCGAACTCGGTAAGAGCATCCTCTAGTGACAAATCCGTGTGTTCGAGCTCTACGGACGTCAGCAAGAACGCAAGAGAGTCTACAGTGAACTCGGAGCGCTCTATCCCGTCCTCTGCTGGCGGGTGTACGAGGATCGTGCGTTGCAGGAAATCGAGTATGATCGCGCGAGGCGAGTCTTGCTCCGCGATCTGCTGCACGAGCACGCCAAGCTCATACCCATCAGGCATTGGGTAAATAAGCGGCTCTCTAGTACTCACTCTCAACCACCTTTGATACGAGCTCATCTGCGTATAGACTTCTTTGTAGATCGAGTCGTTGCTGTACGGCCTCTCGTACGTATTCAGCCATACTGACCTTCTCACGCTCAGCGCTGGCCTGAATACGCGCGTGCATCGCTGGCGTCGTGCTGATGATCATCTTTTTAGTCTTGGTCTCAGACATGATCGTCCTCCAAGATAAGGACAATATCCTCCACGTAGATAAAACAGCAGGGCTCCCCGTCTACGTCGACTGTTTCGAGCTCTTTCAAGTAATCTCGGTACATCACGCGTTGCCCTGCCGAGACAGGTACTCTAGCTGTAACGTTCTTATCGCGTAGCGTGTACGTTTCGCTCGCCGAGATCACCGTTCCTGCCGTGTGTCCGTACTCAGTCACGCTCTCTGGGATAATGATACCCGACGCCGTACGCGCAACACGCGCGTCAGGCCGAATGAGTACCCATCCGCCTACAGGCAGTAAATTATTGCTCATCTGCGTTCTCCGTTGTGTCGCCTGCGGTATCGCGTTTAAGCCACGCAGGAGGCTCAGGTACTGGGAGTGATTTAGGTATACCTGTGAGTAACCCGTCCGCGCGCATAATCGCACCCGTCTGGGGCGAGTATTGATAATGGATCTTGGTACCCGTAATCGGGCAGCGTCCATCTGTCTCTCCACCAAAGCCCGGTAACGGCTTCGGTATGTCTTGTGGAGGGACATTGGTCATGCCATGCAGGTACGCTATTAAAACATCGAGCTTGTGCTCGATGCGCAACAGAGCTTCTTCAGTCATCGTCTAGGTCGCCTACGTGATAGTCTGCGCTCGCCATGTAGTCGGCATACGCGTTGTCTTTGCGGGCCTCAGCGGCGGGCGGCTCCTGAGATCTTTGCGGAACACCGCTATAAAGCAGCTCATCAATCTTCGCGAGAAGCTCACCGCTCGGGCTTGAGATGGTGACGGGTACGCCTAAAATCTCCCCGTACAGCGTAACGTTGTCGTCGATGTCTCGAGAGAAGCTCTGCAGAGACTGTACGGCCTTTAGCGTAAAAGATAAGTTCATGAGTTAATCCCCGGGATCTTCAGACCCCGCTCTTTCGTGAGTTGCTTGATGATGTTTCGGATCTCGGTAACGTGAGTACGGAGCTGTACGAGCTCTTTGTGAATGTCTGCGATGTTCACATCTCTTGCTTCTGTACCAACATCGGCCCGCGCTGCATCTCGCGCTCCAGCACATCCTTGATCTGTTGACTGTCTTTCCATTTCATATTCTCCGCGTGTGGGAACAGCGCCTCGAAGTAGCTGTCCATGATTTTCTTACGCTGTTCTCCGTCTGCTGATGCGGCTAGAGTTACGAGAGCCTCCATGTATTTCAGCTTCTGCCGACGCATAAAGATGCGTAAACACAGCGACTCTAGCGGTGAGCCTATTTCGGGCACATGGCCGAGCGTGTCATAGATGACGTTCGCTCGCGCCCAGCCCATAGGTGTCTCTAGCCAACGGTTAAAAAATCATCATCGAGCACATTGTTCACGCGGGTCTGGAACCAAACCCAATGCACCCAAAGGCGCTCGACAACAGAGACAGGCAGGTTCACAATTCTGTCAAAACGCTCGTCAAACTTCGCTTGATCGACCTTACCGTCGATAAGGCAGGGTGGCAGCTTCTCGTCATTGATCGAAAAGATATGTGCCGCGAGCTGCATGATCATGAAACGATCCTCCACATAACGCACGACTTCTGTCTTTACCTCTGTAAGACGCTGCTTGATGAACAGATCTTCCGCAGAGGAGAGCGTGCGAAACTCTACCGTGAGCCCGTTCAGGACAGGCACGCGTTGCGTGATCTCTCCCTTAAGAAACAATGTAGAGACGTCGATCGGCTTAAGCTGCGCCTCGAGCTTCTTTCTAAACGCCTTGTTTGCGATCTTAACAGAGGGCGGCGAGGTCATGTTCGCAAAGGCGTCGTCGAGGATGGTGGCCTCGTCAATCGCACTCGGACCTACGTGGTCCGCGCTCGGGTTCTGCATCTGCTCAGCGATCTCACTGAGAGCTTGTTGTGTGCTCTCTGAGGGCGTAAAGCTGATACCGCCGACCTTGCCCGTATCTAGTGTGGGGCCAGCTTTCTGTACTTTGTGGTGCGTAGACATCTGCAACCTTTGTGATAACGAAGTGGAAGTACTACCTATATAGGTATATACCTCCTGTACGTCAACCTAAAAGTTTACGCAGCCGAAGCGAGGCCGTCTTGTTCTGCGGAAAGTACGTATCGTTAGGCGTAGTACGCGCCATATTCATATTTGTCGCCGCGAGGTTAGGATTCACTCCGCGCTCCTCGAGCACCGCAGCGTATGCGTCTCCGTGTTGCGCCGTCGGTCCGCCCGCTTTGTGCATAAGCCTGGCAAGAGCGCTGCTGCTCTTACGTCTTAGCTGTGCGCGCAACTCTACGGGTACGTCTGAGTGCTTAACGCCGATAACTTTCTGTCCTTTACGTGGCACCGCGGAGTACGTCGCGGGCTGTGTTTTGCCTATCGGCTGTGTACGGTTCTGAGGCCCATGCGGACCGTCAGAGTATTGAAACGTTGCCGTCTTTACGATACTAGCGAGCGCTAATGATTCGATCCCTATACTCATACATCCTCCAAAGGAGATTCACGTGGACATCTTAACCACGATAAAACAATGTACACTCATCGTCACCGCTCTACTAGGGACAGCTACGCCCCCGAAATACGATCCACTATTTGACGAGCGCGTGATGATCTGCACGCTCATCGCCGAAGAAGCACGTTATCAAGACGTGCCCGTTGACCTTGCGCTTGCGGTGACATGGCAAGAGACGGATATGACCGACGCAGGCACAAACTCGTCAGGCTGCACAGGTCCCATGCAGATTAAGATCAAGTACTGGTGCCCCAACGAGCAGGGCGTGTGGGCCGCTACACGTAGCGACGGTGTACTGCCCGGGTGCGACGTTTTTGAACGTGGCGTGTTCGCGCTTAAGTACTACCTCAAGCGCTACCGTACGACAGAGTCCGCGCTCTGCGCATACGGATGGGGCGCGTGTGACGATATCGGTCGCAAGAAGTACGTTAAACAGACGCTACGCTATCGCGACGTGATACGTCACACCATAGCGACGTTCGAGAAACGCTGACGTGCCGCATTCGCGCTCGCTTGGTTCGCCGGCGTATTTTGTCCTAGCGAGCCCCCTAACGCACCTCCCGCAAGACCCGCAGCGCCTACGCCTGCAAGCGCAGTACCTGCCGCAGCGCCACCGGACATGCCGTTTCCGAGAAGCGTCTTCCCTTGGTCTGCAATGCTGTGCGTTATGTTCTCCTTAGCGAACTGCGCACGGGTATTCTTGAGCGCATCAAAGGGCTTCATGGATGACGCGAAAGTCGCCCCATCTTTGCCCGCCTTACCGACAGCGCCCTTTCCTGTAGCAGACAAGGTCTTACCGAACTGCTGCATATTCGCGGTAGCCTGTGGGGCTAACTTCGCAAGACCTGCTCCGGCACCAGCACCCAAGGCAGCTCCGCCAAGAGCACCCTTAAGTCGATTGCCCTCACCGCCCGCAATCGCACCGCCCGCAGCACCAATAGCGGCGCCCGCGAGTGCGGGATTCGCAGCGCCCATTTGAATCGCTTTACCCGCGCCTTGCGCTCCGAAGCCGACCGCCTTGGCTGCGAGTGCGCCGAAGTTCGCCTGCTTGTCGAGTACCTCACGGATACGCAGAGATGAATTCTTCTCTCGGTAGTCCTGTATCTTAGCGCCAGCAACGCTAGCGCCCGCCACACTTCCTGCAGCAATCAGAGGGCTGAAGCGTGTACCGAGGCCTCCGCCTGCATCATTAAGCGCCTTACGTGCTTCTCGGACACGCTGTGCCGCCTCCGGGGTGCCAGAGGCCGCCGCCGCCGCCTCTGCAGCGTCGTGAGCCTCTCGAAGCCCTTGGAGACGCTTCCCACCACGAGCGCTACTAGAGCTAAACACGTTGTCTCGCATAATCTGTGCAAAGTCGCCTACTCGAGCGTCCCGCAAACCGTCTGCGCCACGGATCGCGGTGGCATCGTCAGCAATGTCGCCACCGTACCGACCCAGGTTGCGCACGCTCCCCGACATCAGCCCACCTACGGCTCCTCCCGCAAGACCTCCCGCGATAGCATTTCGTAGGCCCTTGCGCGTACGACTCTCTCCAGGCTCCGCAGTCATAGCGCCGTGGGTAGCGCCGATACCCGCCCCGAGAACGGCACTAGAAACCATAGGATTCTTTTCGAAATTCCGAAGCGCGTTTCCGCCATACATAAGTGCGTCCACACCGAAGTTACGGATTGATTGGTCGAACGCGAGCTTTTCGCGCGAGGGCTGCTTCAGCAAGAAATGATCTAAGGTATTCATNGGCCCACCATGTCAAAAACTAGAGGTTAGCTGTGATAATACAGTACGCCCACCACACATTGCAACCTTCCTCGGAGTACAGACACCATGAACACGAAACCTACCACTACCGCTACTCACACTACCGCCACCACCACCGCCACCTCTGCGTTCTCCGCGCAAACTGCCGCCCGCGTCACCGCGACGGTGGATCCCGCCGCCCCCGGCTTCTCAGTCGCTGACGCGGCAAACATCGGACTGAAGGTCTTGGTGGCTGGCGCCGCAGGTGCCGTCATCTACAACGCATTCACGAAACCTTCATCTAACTAAACCTAACACCTAACCGGATCTACTGGGCGTAACAGGATCGGGATTGACGAGTTGTCGATCCTCTGTTCTTTTGTTTAGCTCTCATATCTAGGAAGGAAACGATTGTGGATATCGTACGAAAGAGTCTTGCTGAGTTCAACTTTACTCAGAAATATGCACGCTATAACAGCGACTTAGGTCGCCGTGAAACATGGAATGAGGCGTGTGATCGCGTGCTCGACATGCACCTCCGTAAATACGCAGACAGGGGCCCTGTCGTCGCTGGCTTATTAGAGGCCGCATCTAAAGCGGAGAAAGAGAAGCTCTTCCGATCTATCATCTCAGCGCGCACGTCAGTTCGGCGGAGAGCCGACGCTCAAGAAAAACTGGCGTATTTACAACTGCGTTACCTCGTACTGTGATCGTCCGAGCTTCTTCTCTGAGGCGTTTTGGTTACTGCTCTGTGGCTGCGGTGTTGGCTTCAGCGTGCAGACGCATCATATCGCACGTATGCCCTCGCTCATCTCACAAGATGAGTGGGCGACGCTACCGCGCACTGAGCACATAATCGAGGATACCATCGAGGGGTGGGCAGAGGCGCTACGTCATTTGGTCAACGCACGCATGGGCCTCTATGCCACGCGCCCGACATTCGTCTATACGTCTATCCGAGCTAAGGGCGCACCTCTAAGCGTGGGTGGTAAGGCGCCTGGGCCCGAGCCTCTACGCGTCTGCCTTGATAAGGTAGAAGCGTTGCTATCTTCTCGAGACGGACGTCTCACGAGTGTGGACTGCTTCGACCTCGTTATGTACGCGTCTGATGCGGTTCTGAGCGGCGGTGTACGTCGCGCGGCCTCGATTGCGCTCTTTAGCCCTGACGATGAGGGTATGATCAGCGCTAAGACCGGAACGTGGTGGCAGGATAACCCGCAGCGCGCGCGAGCGAATATCAGCGCGGTCATCACAGACGACACAGAGAAGAGTGTCTATGAGGCGATCTTCTCTGCTACTAAGCAATACGGGGAGCCAGGTTTTATCTTCTCGAAAAGTAAGGAGTTTTTATATAACCCCTGCGTAGAAATTGGTATGGCGCCCGTCTTGATCACAGATGAGTGTGGCGATGTCGTCTCCGAGTACACGGTCGATATGCTCGAAGACCGCGAATACTACGAAGGGATCGGGTACGAGTACGTAAGCGGGTGGCAGGCGTGTAACCTTGTCGAGGTTAACTGCGCACTTTTTAAGAGTAAAGAGGACGCCTTTGACGCTGTACAGCAAGCTACCATACTCGCGACAGCGCAGGCCGGGTACACGCACTCGGACTATCTACCCAGCGTGTCGCGGCATATCCTCGAGCGCGAGTCGCTCATCGGCGTGTCGCTGACAGGCATGGCGAACTGCCCAGAGATCGCCTTCGACCCCACATGGCAACGTGAGGCCGCTAAGCTCGTTCGGAAGACAAATAAGCGCTTCGCCTCCGAGCTAGGCATCAATGCGGCCACGCGCACCACGTGCGTTAAGCCTTCGGGCAACGCGGCCGTCTTACTTGGTTGTACGTCAGGTATTCACGCGGAGTATGCGCGTCGCTATATACGGAACGTGCAAGTGTCTGCGCAGAACCCCGTCGGGCAGTTCTTTAAAGAACACATGCCCGCCGCCGTAAGCAAGAGCGTGTGGTCTGCTCCTGGCACAGAGGACCTCGTGATCTCCTTTCCTGTAGACGCGACAGGTAACGACACCCTTTACCGTAAAGACCTCACCGCCGAGAGCTTCATCGATATGATTACGCTCACGCAAACAAACTGGATCGAGTGCGGAACGCACCTTGATCGCGGCGTCGAGGGGCTACGCCACAACGTCTCGAACACAATCCTCGTCCAAGAAGGCGAGTGGGAAGGCGTGTGCGAGAAGCTCTGGCAGGAGCGCGAGCATCTTACTGGAGTCTCTCTGCTCAGTATGTTCGGCGACTACGTGTACGAACAGCCTCCCTTCCAAGAGATCGTAGAGAACATCGACGAAAATGACCCGCTCGCAGATAAGAAGCGCGCCGCGGCAAAGCAGTGGCAGGAGCTCCGCGATGCGTGGGTTTCTCCTGACTACACCCTACTAAAAGAGGGGTCAGACACGACACAGCTCTTGCAGGAAGCGAGCTGTGTTGGGGGCGCGTGCGAGTTTACACCACAGCGTTGACCATCTGTGACCCGTATTGCGCGGCTGTCTGAGCGAACCCTTGGGGGAGCATCTTAGCGCCCGCACCGACAAGTCCGCCCGCGGCCTTACCTGCGAGCGCTTGTCCGACACCCCCAGCGAGCTGCTGACCCATAGCCATAGTTGCTGCGGCGGGGTTGTGCATCATCATCTGACCTCCTGCGGACGTCATAAAGGAGGCAGCCGCATTTTGTGCCGTCGCCATTGGCGCCTTTACTGCGGTACTTGCCTTGGCCGCGAGATTTGATAACGAGGACATAAAGTTTGCCTGCTTAAGAAGGTACTCGTACTCGTCGTAGGTTAGCTGGCGCCCCGCACACTTCTCGAACTCATCAAGGAACGCGTCAACAAGCACAATGCTCGCGGTCTTTGGCATGGTCGCGGCCGCGAGCCCCGTTAGTTGTGCAGCTTGCTGTGGACTCGTGTGAGGGTTTCGCGCGGCCACCATGCTCTGTTGCCGTATCTGCGTAGCCGCGCCGAGCGGGTTCTGTACCATCAGCTGGCCTTGCGCGATCATCTGCTGACCCTGCTGCTGTATTTGCTGCGCGTTAAACGTCGCGATCTTCTGCAGCTCATCGTGAAACGCTCTATACACGTGCTCTCTCATACTAAGTCCTATTTTCGATAGATTCTGTGATAAGAAAGTATCACATCACGCACGACTTGTGCAGAAGGAGACGTTATGTCGTTTTACATTATTTTGCGTATGATCTTCGCCCTCCTCGCTACCGACCCAGGGGGCGAGAGCCTCGCAAAAACGCACCGACCACATCTCGAAGCGGTAGCGCGGGCTATCGCAGAGGTGGCACACGACCATGGAGCGACGTCATCAGAGGTGAGGATGCTCGTCGCTATCGGGATGAGAGAGTCTCGTTTCGGGATCCCGTACACTGACTATTTCCCGGTGTCCCGACAAGGGGCATGCGGAATATGGCAGGTTAAGCCAATCATGTACGACCCAGCAACCCGCACGACGCACAACGAGAGTTGTGCGGACCTGCGTGATTTATATTACGCGGCGCACCGGAGCCTCATCTCCATCCGGTATTGGATGAAGAAGAAGGGCCGCATCTGTCACTATAATGGCGGGTGGCAGTGTAAGCGGGCAGCGAGGGAGTACGGGTCAGACGTGCAGCGCTACATGCGTCTCGCGCGAAGATGACAATTCTCCTCCGAACTTTGGTATAATAGATTGACGCCCCGCAAGGGAACGTCAAACGAGCCGAGGTTCGGAGGATGGATGGACCTTGCAAGTCCAAGTAGGCTATGTTTAGCTCATTTACCCGATGATAGTTAGGAGTACCCATGCCACGTATGAACGCGATGGAGCGCAAAATGTTAAGCGAGGTCTATAAGCGTCTCGTGATCGAGCGCGCTCGCGCGAAGTCTACCGCGTCTGAGGCGAACGGTGGTAACACAGACCTTATCCGCATCCTCACCGAAGAGATTATCGAGCTCGAGATGCTGCTCAGTGATGGCGAGAGGGGACTCACCGGACTGCTCGGTAAATAATGCGCTAATCTTGTGATAACGAAGTACCTTTCACACGTACACAAGGAGGTACTATGCAGGTAAAGAGATCCGACCTATATAACAAAGTCCGCTATGCGGGCTTTGACGGCGACCATCGTGTCACACAGTGGTTGCCCTCTCCACAGGACGTGGAGAACCAGTTTGTCGGGAGAGTCCGCGAGGGTCGAGTTGATCCTCGAGGTATGGACTCTCGCATGCGCGAATCCATTACTCAAGAGCTTGACGCTCTTGGGTTTCGACGTCCAAACATAGAGGAGGGGCTCAGCTCTGCGGAGCAGCTCGCCTTTACACTACAAGCCATGCGGGAGCAAGGTATCCCGCAGGAGACAAGAGCGCGGTTTGCGCAAATCGCGACGTGTACGCCAGAGAGCGACACGCGCTGGGCGCTCTACTACTGAGACGTCTCAAAACGCGGAGCAATTCCGCGATAATAATGTACCCAAGCGCCACGAGTTGTGGCATTTAACCGTGCACATGCACACACACGCACAAAGGAATCGTATGAAACGACTTCTTCTGACAGCCCTCATCTCCCTCACAGCCTTTACAGCACACGCGCAGGACAGTTCCTGCAAAGGCAGTAAGTTCAAGCGACTCACCGATATCGTCAAGTTCGGTGACTCACTGAAGAGTGCTAAACGCGCCCTTGGCAAGCACGGCCACGTCATCGAGCGTGATGGTGTTCTTTTAACAACATTTCGGAAGCCCGTCGCGAACATAAAAAAGATGCTGGTCCTGACAACCGGCGGTCGCGTCACACGCATCCTCTACACGTACGACTCGAAGTTCGTACGTCAGTTCGGCGGAGGCGGCGACTTCTTGAAGGTAATTGTCAAGAAGCTCACGGAAAAATACGGCACGCACGACCGTGTCGACCAGAATGACACCGACGCAGCGGTCATCTGGGCACAGCCCTCCATCGCGACGCTCCAACTAAAGGCGAGCGATGATACCCCCGACATCGACATTCGCATCGATTGCGACTTCCTCGAGGAAGAGCAACGTAAGAAGGCTACATCGGGGGCTAACTTCGGCTTCTGAAAACGCAAAAAACAGCGTATTGCTGTGATAATACGGTACCCACAAACAACGCACGATTTGTGCACACCAATAAAGGAGTCCCTATGGACAACTACACCGACCCCCGCGTAGCGATGCGCAACGCTTTTGTGGCCGCAGCAACGCCATGTGTCGTGGAGGCCCTTGGCCTCCTTCATGATGCCCTCAAGGCGCTGCGCGCAGAGATGCGTGAGCAGGAGACCGAGCGCATGCTCATCGCCCCCCTCGAGCGAAAGCTCCGCATCATGGAGCTCGAGTCGCAAATCGAGGACCACGGCTTGGAGCGTGAGGAGCGCAAGGCGGATCGTGAGGAGCGCAAGGCTGAGCGCGCCGAGCGTGATCAGGAGCGCGCTGAGCGTGAGCAGGATCGTGCCGCGCGTGCCGCGGAGCGCGCTGAGCGTGAGCAGGAGCGCGCCGAGCGCGCCGCGCGCTTTACCGCGTAAGTAAGTGTATGGACTGTCGTGAGACAGACCTTCCTTGACGGATATGGGCCTGTAGCTCAGTTGGTTAGAGCCCCCGTCTCATAAACGGGTGGTCTTGGGTTCAATCCCCAACGGGCCCATTTCGATGATAGATCGGAAGAGCGTCGTAAGCGCAAAAAACGCCCATATTACGTCATAAGTAAGTAGTCCAAGACAGTGCGTACTACCTCGCATACGGACTACTTCACAGCGCGAACCGCGCAGACAAAGGAGCTCGCTATGAGCATTGACAGCAACATCATCAAAGCCGCCCAAGGGAAGCTCGTGGCCTTCGTTCAGTACAAGGACTCGGCGCCCATGACCATCGACGTCAACTTGTTCGTCAGCAATCATGCTGACGAGATCGAGCACATTGTTCACGCGGGGTTCTCCTTCCGCCATCAGGGCAAAGACGGCTACGTCTTCTTCGCTCCCCGTAGCGCGGATCCCGCG
>JGI11705J14877_10002073_pt1 | contig 11035 bp, 12 predicted proteins | sample Etolaghawater15m_FD_14877 | JGI IMG/M metagenome (IMG submission 14877) | reverse complement strand
AACTCCCAACCGATTTCGTTGCCCCAATGCTCACCTAAACTATCTGTTAAATAACCTATTTGGTTTGAATCAGGATTACCTACAATCCATCTTTTGCTTTTCCAAATAAAATTCCTTGCTAAATACTTGCTTTTCGTTATACCAGATGATAGTATAAACCATACTGGGGTTTGTAATTCTCTGCTAGCTGCTAAGTCATAAACCAAAGTTTGGTCTGGTAAATGCAAGTATAAAAACTCATGCCCCGCGTCCATTCTACTCTCTAATAAGATAGAGCTTAATTCATTTTCTGTATAATTTTGGAGCAATTGATCTACTTCACGCGAGCTTATTTTGGTACTGGATCCCGAGAATGCCGCCCAAACAGCAAGTGATTCTTCTCGACCTCCCCCGACAAAGGCTACCTGCTCACCTAGAATTGCACAGGCATGGGTTCCTACAACACCTTTCTGGACTTGAGCACCATCTATCCGCTGAAATGGGAAACCTGTACCACCAACATTGCTAAATACTTCTATAGTGTATCTGTTAAGCACGTAAGGTTCGTTTCTTAATTTTAATATCGCCTTAACTGGGTCGGGGTCTGCTTCTGAACTACCATACTTTAATGGGTTTATCTGAGTGGGGTCATTTAATTCGGTTACAATTAAAAATTCACCATCGGTTAATAGAAAATAACCATCAACCCAAATATGATCGAGTACAACACCTAAGTCTGGGTCTGTGACTTCCTGTATATTTGTTTTATCAAAAAGATAAAATCTACCATCCGATGTTATACCCAAATTGTCGAATGAGTAATCTAGAGTAACCTGCTTGTGATTATTTGATATGCTCCCGTAATCAGTTACGACACCATTATCCGATACCGATATTAACCTATCCCCCGAAACTCTATAGCAAACATCATCCCAAAGTACCGCGCCTCTATCAACACCTGTTCCTTGCGCCAACTCAACAATGCCCTCAGCCGGGCGTAAATAACCTTGACTTATCCCTTGATTTTTAGGAACCGGAACCATATTAATGGGGTAAGAAGTCCTAAAATCACTGTCAGAATCCGTGTAGATTCCGTTTATAATGGGTATTTGCATTTAGCCTACTCTATACCATGTAGAAGTTGGTAAGTCGTATTTCAACCTAAAAAAATCATCCGCCGCTAACGAGGACGGTTCACCTGTTACAGAGGTAGCACCATTAGCATTAACAGTGAGTGAAGACACCTGTTGAGTGCAGTTTACTAATACCTCTTGCTTGTCAATGGCACTTGTAGCAGGAGGTAGTGTAATAGCCCCAGTAGCAAACCCCGCCGTTGGGGTAAGTATAAGATGGACATTAGAAGACCCCGCAGTTATAGAGATATCAAACCCAGTAGAACTAGGCGCGGAATATTGGGTAATGAACGCATCGGAGTTTGGGAAAGTCAATCCATTTTGAATGAACTCTAACGTATCGGCTGTAGATGCACCCCTGTAGTCACCGGACGTAGTTTTGTAAATTACGAACAGGTCACCATTATCAATGGAGTCTGTTCTTGTTAATCGCCTAGCCATTAAAGTCCACCTCTTTTGTAAGTGTAGTTACCCATTAAAGTCCACCTCGTTTTTAGGTGGTGTCACGATGCCATCATACTGATCGTTTATAAACGGCTCGTCATACCTCCAAGGTTTATTGCCAGCACCTCTACCTAAAGTCCTTGGAAATTTCATTTCTTCTTTTAGCACTACGTTTTGAACCATCTGATTATAAGCATTTCTTGCAGACATCCTAGTTTCTTGCGAAACCGTCTTACCTACTGTGGGAGCTATACGAATAGCTAAATTAAGATAGATAGCCTCTGATGCCCAATCTGGCACATCCGATTCTTCGTCTAAATCACTATTCTGTGGTGATGTAGGTAATGGGTAACCGATGTTTATGTTACGACCATTCCAAGTGGCAATCATGGCGTCTAGTCTTCGAAGCGCAGATTGTAATTGTTCAGGCTGTAAATCATATTGGTAATCCGCATACCCTATTTCTTCGAATGCCTGTATGATATACTGCCGCTTCGTGTATGACATGACTAAGCCCTGTTCAAGTAGTCTATTAAATATTTACGGCCTTTCTTACTAGCAGATTTAAGCCCAAGCCCCTCGGCCATAGCCCTAAGTTCTGAAAGTGGGGTGTCTTCGTGAATCCCCTCTGAACTTTCTTCTTTTTTGGGCTCTGCACTAAGGTCTTTGGCCTCTGCTGTAGTTCTTGACCAACCCTGTTCCAAGTACTCGTCAATTTTACCGGAGTTCACTATAATATAACTGTAATAATCCCCGTGAATCTTTTCCGAACCACCGTACTTGTAAAGCATAGTCGTATCTGTCATTTTTTGCTCGTTTTGTTCGGTTTTTTGTTTTGTGGGAGCGGTCTGCTCGTACCATGTCCTTTCATAATAATCACCCTCTAAGCTTTAAAAATATAAACAATGTTCTGTAAGCAGTTGAAAAATGGCGGCATTGCACCGCCAAAATTTAAAGGAAGGTTAAACCTGACCGAACAACATAATCCCAGTCATCTCTGGTTGCTTATTTACAACACCAAACAGAGTATCAACACGGTATTTAGTTTTGTATGTTGCGATATCGAATTGCTTCGACATGACAAGCTCGATACCTTGGTCAGTCGTGGCACGCATAACATCAGCGCCAGCGTCAGTAGGAACAGCGTAACGGCCAGGCAATATCTCAAGCGCGTCTCTGTGCCAGAATGGGTTAACATAAGCAGCAGTAGTGTTTAAGAACGAGATAGCCGCCCCATCCGCAGGTGTAGCAGACACGTTCTGGTATTGCAGTTCTGCGTCAGTACCACCGCCACCGGAGATAATAGGGGCGCTGATTTGGATGACGCCAGTGCCGCCGCCGCCAGAGATGATACCAGTAACACGGAAAGTTTTAAGTTGACCTGTGTCTTCTTTAGTGATGTGATGAACTGCGTTAACACCAGTGATTGTGATACAGTCGCCAACAGCGATTGTGCCGCTAGTAACGGTAACTGCAAGGTTTTGGTATCTGTTATCAACGTTAGCTCGCTCGCCTGATGAGGCTGTTGAAGTAGCTTGTGGGGTGTAGTATTGTCCAGCACCGTTGATAGTAACACCTGTTGCAGTAGAAGCAGCTAAACGGTTAGCGTAATCCATTTTGAACATGTCAAAGCTGGCTATACGGGCGATAAAGCTTCGCTCATACGCAGTTTGAACAACACCTTGTACAGTGTTACGGTTACCTAAGTTGCTTGCCATTCCGTTATAATCACGGGTTGAAACACCCATGTAACGAGAATCTGCATCAACACCTTGCTCATTCATAATAGCCTCGGCTAGGGCAACGTCGTCATAACCAGTAGCAGCAGTGGATTGAGCTACGACCAAAGTACCTTGGTTAGACGCCACATTTGTAATCGCCATGTTGATGTCAGAAGCAAGTTTCTGCTTAGCAGAATCAAACAAACGATTTTCTTGNAAAGCATCACGCATCTCTTTNGCNTCAAGNTCCCAAGGTACTGATTTGCTGAAACCTAAGCTTGCAGGNACNGCCAACTGGGTGTANGANCCGAAGTTACCAGTTTGATCCATACCATCATAAGATTGCGCGATGTATGGNTGTGGACGCCAAATAGTATCACCTGCACGCTCCATTTCAGTGGAGTCAGTGTTGTATTTTGATACATTCCGAGAAAGTACTAACGCATCGTTGAACCCTTCTAAAAGCTGTTCAAATGCTACGCGTTCTTCTTTGTTAAAGCTATTAGCCATTTTAATAAATCCTCATTAATTTTTTGATTTAAGGCGTTGCTTGTACTGAATAACTTTAGTATAATTACCCGTACGCTCCGCCTCTGCACGTAACTTGTCAAGTGTAGAATCCACTGAACCAGACTTAGGAGCTGTGCCACCTAAAGTTTTTTCTGGTGGAGGTGGAGACTTTTTACTTTTTACTTTCATATCTTTTTCCAGCTTCGCCACAGCGAAAGCGAATTTAACAGGGTCTTTTATTTGAGCGATTTCCTTAGCTTTTTTAGAGTTCTTTCCTATGGCATACATGACCTTCGCAGGCTCGTCCGCACCGTGAACTATGATACCTCTCTGGGTATCGTTGAGAGCGTCCATCAAACCATATTCAGCATCTTCAAAGTCATGAATACGTGTTGATAATTCGCTTTTTTCCTTGTTGTATGCTTCTAATCTAGCGTTCCATTCTTCCTGAGTTCTTTGCTGGGCTGCTTGCTTCTCAGCTTCAACCTTATCAACTTCTTGTTTTTTCTTGAACCAATTTTCTAGAGCTGTCTCAAACTCATCGGCGTCATAATCAAAGTCTTCAATCTTAGGCTTTTGGCCTAGGGTCGGAGTCTCTTGCTTAGGCGTCTGNAAGCTCTCTANCTTGGTTCTAAGCTCCTTATTTTCCTTCTGNGCCTCTCTNTGTGCCTTNCGGAGTTCTTTCACCCATGATGGGGCTTCTTCCGCAGGCTTTTCTTCTTCCGGTTCNTCATCNCCAATAACAATNGTGATTTCTTCCGGTTCTGTAGGCTCATCTTTAATTTCTTCGCTAGATTCCTCTTGACTTTCTTGACTTTCTTCGGTATCTTCGATAGGCTGAGGCACCATTTCTTCACTCGATTCATCGTCCGTAGAAACGTCAATATTTTCAATAACTTCTTCACTCATTTGTAATTAACCCTATATCAACTCACCCTTGGAATGGCGGTGGGTGGTAGCCGCTAATTAAGAGTCTCCGGCTTTGTCTCAGAGACCCTTAAATTCTACTCTACAGGAGAGCTTGGGAACGATGGTGGGGAAACTCTTTCGCCCAATGACTCTATCGCCCTTACTGCTCTGTCCTGCTTCTTATCTCCAATGTCTACAAGCGTTTCAGCTGTCTCTGCGCGCGCCTTATCCGCTTGAGCTTGTTTGTATATGGTGTTAGCCTGTTTCTCTGCTGCCTCCGCAAGTTCTTTCTGCGCAGCAGCCTGTAGGTACTGCTCTTGTGCATCAGGTTTAGCATTCTCTAACTCCTTCTGGAGCTGNCGNGCNTCTAATTCTGTTGGTGTAACTACACCCATCTTAATTAATTTCTGTCGGAAGTACCTCTTGACGTCAGTTATGCCTTCACCTTCCATATTTAACAGAGCCATAGAGCTCAAAACTTGTCGTGTTTCGGGGTCATCAGAAAACTGTATCATGTTAGTTAAGGCTCTGACAGTAGAGGCTTTTTTGGTACTACTAGATGGTCCGACTTGTGCTACAACATCAAATTTAGCCTTACCTAAATCATTGTCATATCGTATCTCACCGTCATCACCAACCACAGGCTTTAGTATCTCTACTGGGGATATCTCACCTTCCAATCCTGTTGATTTTAAACGTCTTCCTTCTTCAACGAAAACATCTCTAGCCATTGATAACCAAATCTCACCACACCTGCGCATGGCTTTAGACATGTTAGACATGTAAATATAAGTCTGCATGTCAAGTCTATTCTGAACAAGTGTAGCTGTTTCAGTAGACACGTTACCGTTTATCATTTCGCCATTCTGCTGATTGCCCAATATATCAGACATATCTTCTTCTGTTATCTGCAATAGAGCAGCCATAGCAGAAGGTACAACAGGTGGTTTAGTGTACGCAACGGGAGCACTTAAAATCTCTTGACCGTTTTGATCCATTACCGGATTAATCAGTAAGTATGGGTAATTCTTAATATTATCTTCTTTCCACATCACTTCATGGCCAACAATTTGCTCTGCCGTAAATACAGGCTTTTCAACTGTGGAAAGGGCAGAAATTTCAGCCAACTTACTCAACTGCATATTTTTTAAGCGTTGAGCATCTCTACTCAACCGTACATGCCCCATGCAACGCTCTACGTTGTCGATATACCAACGTTTCCCATAGACGGGTACTATGGGGATGCACTTACCTGAAATGTAGCCACAATCCTCTAAAATGCGGCTTCCTGACATGATGTATTTTCTAATCTTAGTGGACTTAATTTTTTTAATTCTAACCTGCTGAGCACCAGTAGCGGTTAATCTTTCAAACTGTTCTTCTAGCTCATCCTCTGTAAATCTTTCTTCACTTCCGTCCAGCATTCTCCAAATGTATATATTCTCTTTAACCTGCTCTTTTTCATACAATTCTGCAACAAAAACTACATCTGGGGTAGCCCAATCAAATTCGTATTGGTGAATTTCTTTAGGCCACGTAGCGGGGTCTTCATCAAACTCCTCTCTATACGCCTCTGGAGTCATNGAAGTCAACACNTAACAACGGGTCGCATCTGCCTTGTCTTGGCGCTTAGCCCCAAGGTCGAAGAACACAGAAGAATCAGCGTCATAAATAGGCTCTATGCGAATTCTCTGTCTATCATCCTCGGGGTCTTCTTCGTCTTCGTACTCAGTCCTTAGGCGCCAAGCCCCGAATCCCCCGCCTACAGCTTCTTCAAAAGCATTGTCATACGCTTCTTCGGCCGATGAATCCTGCTCATCCGAACGATAAAGCCCATCACAAGTACTCGCCAAAGAATCATCTTCCGTTCCGTCTTTACTTACAAAGTCGACTGTGATACGATTGTTCCTATACTCGTTAATTATACGAATAATGGACAGATGTATCTTATTAACTTCCATTTTAGGCTTATTTTCGAACTGATCGCCCAAATCACCCTCCCACTGGGCGCCAGCTATCGAATAGAATCGTCTATCTTCTAGGCATTGTAGGCGCTCATCACGCAAAGCGCCCTGAATTGAATCGAACTCAATCANGGCGTCTTCGTGCTTAGCTCTTAGGACTTCGGTCTTTGTCTTTCTAGGCATACCGTCTCTAATAATAGTTTAGTGTGGGTTCTGGGTTCGCGTTATGCGTCTTCCTATCTGTTCTTGTCGGCCAAATATAATCTACACAATAACCTATGGCCGTAGTAATATGTTGATAATCTGAATCTTTTTCTAAAAATGTAGAGCCTTCTTTGGTCTGAACTGTCGCCAATCCTTTATCACAATATTTAGCTTTTTCAGGATTAACAAACAAAGACCTAGCACCACTTGCATTACAAATCTTTGCCCTTACTGCGTTTTGCCTATCAATAATGGCTGGGGCTTTAGCCTTGACTTGGCGTATTACCTCCCAACCATTATTCCTTAAAACACGTTCCATTTCCGTATAGTCTGACTGATGACCGTGCTTTTCCCCTGCTCGGCCTGCGGGGTCTCCGTATAACAAGATAGTCCGATTTTTATGTTCTGTAAACCTTTCAACAAATTCTTCAGCCGACTGCCTAGCAACAGCAGATTCTAGGACTATTTCGTCTAGTATCATAAGGTTATCAGAACCCCGAATAACACCAATTCCTGAACTTAATGGCGTAAAGTTGAAGTCATGAAACCACAGTAGCTGCTCATTTGGCTGAATCGTTTCAGTCGTCCAATTATCCTTACCATAATCGTAGTAAAGCTTACCGCCAGCATCCTCAAAAGCAGCCTCAAACTCCTGTCTAAACTGCATAGGTGAATATATTTTCTTATACTTCTCAACTTCTTCAGGGGGCATAATCTCAGCCGACTTCCAAGTGTGGAAAGACCAGTCAGTATTCTCAGGCTGCTGAGCTTCCATCGCCCTATCATAGAAATGATTCAACCCATCAGGAGTACCAACCAACCAACACCACGCCCTATAATCAGGTCGAGTGGGATTGTAAGTACCTAAAGCGGGAAATATATGCGCATCCCATGCATGTTCTGGAATATCCGCACACTCATCAACCACACCACCCCACCAATCTGTTCCCTCAATCCGCTCCGGTTTACTCAACGAAACCAACGCTAACATAGCCCCGTTAGGTAACGTTATTGTCAACCTAGAGTTATTAATAGCCCTCTCACCAAAAATCTTAGCCATGGTTAAACGCTGCATATCCTCCCACCAAACCGACCTCAACTGCTCACGGGTCGGACCACCTATGAAGTACTTGGCGTTGGGGTTCTCCATCATCTTCTTAGCAATAAACCGCTTAGCAATCTCCGATTTACCGCTACGTCTACCACAGGCAACCACATTAAATCGAGTGGTGGAATCAATCAAAGCCTGCTGTTTTTCATGCGGTTTTAGTGGATACCACCTAGCCACACACTCCTTAGTTAAAAAACTCATAACGCTAAGGCAACGCTTCAGAAATCTGCTTCAACGCTTCAGCAATCGCCTCTTTGCCTGAGTCCTCAGTCCTAACAGTCTGGGCAGCAAGCTTAGGCGCAAAGTACGGGGCAGCCTGTTTAGCAGCCTCTATCTGCTCCGCATAAGTGGGGTAATAATCATGCTCATCCCAATACCTACGCAACTCCTTATCTTTGATCTCAGGGTCTGTGGACTTAGCCCGAACAATAACTAAAGTGCGAACCCTAAAAGGCTCCCCCCTAGCAGCTTTAAGTAAAATCTCATGCGGATTTAAACCCGAATTATCTTGAGACTTCAATAACTCGGCTACATTGCCCTTCGCGGTACCATCAAGCTTAACTTTGGCTGGTTTAGTTGCCATGTGATTAACTCCTAAATTGACTTCGCTCTTTCGGTGAGTGTTTCTAATATAGAGGCTCCATAGACCTCTAAGAACTTTTCATAACAACGGCGGGTAACAAAATCGCTCTGTGATACAAGATAGAGCGGGTAGTCACAATTATCTAGTACCTCATCCATTTGGGGCTTACTCATCCATTCTCCGGACTCCGTTCTAAGGTCTAGGGGCTTGGGTGGTACTTTTAAATAGTTCATATTTTAACCTGTTCGGGATTTGGGTTGGATTTGTATAGATAATTATAGCCTACAATTCTTTATATTTCTAGGTCAAGAGCCAATATTTCTTAAAAATTAATATTTGTATATATTATGTGACATATATGTAAGAGAGCTTGAATAGCCCCTCAGGGAATTTACCCAACCCTATAACAACAACCCCCACTTCAATTTAGGTTACCCCAACCCCCCAAGACCCAAGCCCTACGACCTACCATACCAAGCCCCTTAGCCCCTCGTCCTAAGCACCACGTACCTCCCAACCATAACCCAAGACCCCAAGGACTTAGGAATAACGCCTTAGAGAGCCTTACAGGGCGGTTACTGAGGACTTAGGGCTATGCATAAATATGCGTAGGTCTTAGGCGGTTTGGAAACTGGGACGAGGGAGGGTGGACTAAGGGCTGAGGCCACGGGTGGTGCGGGTTCCAGAGGATTCAGGCGCTTAGTGGGGGAGAATTTTAGCGGATATTGAGTGCATAATTATGCAGTCCTTAGTGCATAAAACATCTATATTTGTCGTATTTATTGCATAAAATTCGGGGTCTATGCATAAAGTATTTTAGGTAGTTATGTTGTAATTTAAGTATACAGTCTCTAAGTTGTACAATAAGTGGGGGTATTCTAACATATATCCTTGGATTATCTTATGCATAGTTATGCAGTGATTGCATATTTTGGCGCATAAAAGTGGCGTTGATTGCATATTTTGGCGCATAAAAGTGGCGTTGATTGCATAATTATGCGGCGCAGTTTATGGTCTTAATTAGTTACTGTGTGGGGTAGAATTCTACTTTATGTAACTTAGGGGGGACTTCCTTGTCTCCGTGTTATAATAGTTCTATTCCTTTGTCCTTACAAAATTGTACGAACTGACTATCGTCTTCCTTATCCCATGCAGGTGGTGTATTGGTCTGGAAAGATAAGATGCCTCTGACAACACCGTGTCCGTGTCCACTGGGAAGTTCTTTACTTAATGATATTATTCCAGTACCCCCATTAACTGTAACTCTCCCTTCACCGAGATAAATACCGAAGTTATCTAATTGTTCTTCTTTACTCATATCTCCTGACCATATGTCGCAGTCGTCTAACCCTTCTTTATTTAAGAATAAGATCATATTCTCATGGAGGGCTCTCATGTATGGGTAAGTCATATTCTATACCTCTATAGGTTTTCGTACTCATCGGGGTCATACTTTGATGAATGCACTATCTCTAGGGAGGTGGCACCATCATGACATGTTATTGTTACTAAGTCTCCGAGGTAAACTACGCCCTCTTGCAAGTCCTCCAATAAACTAATGGCGTGCTCTATACATGGTGTATCTACACGTACTTCATTATTATAACTTCTAACTTGGTAGGTTTTATTTCTCATTTTCATTCACCTGTGGTTTAATTAATAGTAATGTTTTTTACTACGTTAGCCATCAACCTTAACTCTTTGTCCTCATCTAAGATAGATAGGTCTTCTACGAAACGTAGCGATGAGGGGTTCTCTTTTGCTGCTACCCTACATATTTCTAGTGTTTGGTCTTTTACGAATTGTAGGGCATATCCGTCCTGTTCTACAGCAGCCTTACATATTTCAGGGGTTTGGTCTTTTACGAATTGTAGGGCATATCCGTCCTGTTCTACAGCAGCCTTACATATTTCAGGGGTTTGGTGTTTTACATATTTTAAAGCATATCCGTCCTGTTCTACAGCAGCCTTACATATTTCAGGGGTTTGGTGTTTTACGTGTTGTAGTGCACTGGGGTTGTTACTAACGGCAGCATTGCATATTTCTGGGGTTTGATCTTTAACAAATTGTAGGGCGTGCGCAAACTCTTTCTACAGCAGCCTTACATATTTCAGGGGTTTGGTCTTCTACATATTTTAAAGCATATCCGTCCTGTTCTACAGCAGCCTTACATATTTCAGGGGTTTGGTCTCTAACGTATGCTAAACTTGTCATTTTCATTCACCTGTGGTTTAATTAATAGTAATGTTTTTTTACTAGGCCAGCCATCAACCTTAACTCTTTGTCCCCATCTAAGATAGATATATCTTTTACGAAACGTAGCGATATGGGGTCATGCTTTGCTGCTTCTCTACATATTTCTAGTGTTTGGTGTTCTACGAATTGTAGGGCATATCCGTCCTGTTCTACAGCAGCCTTACATATTTCAGGGGTTTGGTGTTTTACATATTTTAAAGCATATCCGTCCTGTTCTACAG
>JGI11705J14877_10002072_pt1 | contig 11036 bp, 7 predicted proteins | sample Etolaghawater15m_FD_14877 | JGI IMG/M metagenome (IMG submission 14877) | reverse complement strand
ATTGATAGATCTACTGCGCGCAAGATGGCAGAGGGCTTGTGGGGCAATCCAGAAAGCACACGCGATCTAGGCTTGGGCATTGCTGATTTTACACCGGCAGGTTTGTTCTTTGGTGCGCAGGAAGGCATGAGAACTTTTCAGCGCGGCAGAAATACTGGCGATCCATTAACGATTGGCATGGGCGCATTAGAGGCAGGCCTGTCGTTTCTTGAGGCTCTTCCGCTGACTGCGGCAGGTGCTAAGGGCTTGAAGGCGTCAATACCTTCTATACGCAATGCTTTGACTGAGCTTGGCAGAAGAATGAACCAGCCCGGCGATATGCCAACAACTAGCTCGTTTGGCGTTGGCGCGATTGATGATGCGACTGCTGCCGCTGGGCCAGAGACATCAACAGGTTTGCCGGGTCGCATCTCTACTCGATTGCCTACGGCTAAAGCGGCAACAGAAGATCCGCTAACGGGCACTCTAGTCGTTGGGCTAGAAGAGATGAAAGCAGACCCTAAGCTTTATGAGTTTAACGTAAACATTACTAAAGACTATCCCAACATGCGTGTAGCTCCAAACGCTACAGTTGACGAAACGTCAGAGCAATTTATTACTCATGTAAAAGACAACTTGCTTTACTTGCATGACAGAGTGCCAGCGGGCACAAGAGCGAGATCACAGAAGTGGTATGACGGTGCGCGAGCCGTTACTGATCGTTGGCAATCAGAATATGATGTTCCAGATACATCTATTGCTGGTGCATTGGCTGCACTTTCTCCACAAAAAGATTGGTATCAAAATGTCAGCTTGGCAAAACGCACGCTTGACGTTGTGGTAAAACAAAAGGATTTTGCGTTTTCTCCAGAAATGTTGACTACGTTTGAAAATATCCCAGCTTTAAACAAGCCAGCATATCAAGAGATGCGTAAATTTTTAGATGGTAAAACATATGCTGAAATCTCGCATCCAGATCCAAAAGTTGAGAACGGCTTGAAGGCAATGTTTGTGCGATTGTATGATCAAACATATAATAAACCAGATTATCCAATTGTAAGTCCAGAAGGTGATTTCTTAGATCTAGCGCGCACACAGGCTGGAAATCCTAAGAAGGCTGCATGGGGCAGTTTAAACGAGATAGGCAAGGCTGTTGCTGCTATCGAGGCCAACGGCGATGTTAATATTATCTCGCCGTTAATGGGTGAGCGTCATAAAGTGCGTAACTTCTACAATAATATCTATGACCCCAACTCTCCGCTGGGCGATGTAACGATTGACACGCACGCTGTTGCTGCTGGCTTACTGCGGCCATTGTCTGGCAATGCGCTAGAGGTTGATCACAACTTTAAGAATATGAGCGTAAAAGGCAGGGGCACAACCAAGGGATCGGCTAAGACAGGCGTGTCTGGCAACTATGGGCTTTATGCAGAAGCATATCGACGGGCTGCAGCAGAACGCGGCATCCAGCCAAGACAGATGCAATCAATTACATGGGAAGCTGTACGCGGGTTGTTTACTGACACATTCAAGTCAAACCAGAAGAATGTTGCAGAAGTTGACGGTATATGGCAAAGATACAAAGACGGTGAAATTGAACTCGACGAAACGAGGAGATTAGTTGATGAAAGAGCCGGTGGCATCAACCCCCCAACTTGGGAGTGACGATACAGTCGTTGCGATGATGAAGGCGTTTAATATGCCTATGACACGCGATCAATATGTTGAGCTTGCCTATATGGGCCAGCCCCCAGAAACTATAGAGGCTGAGGTTGAGGCAGAGATGCCTGCACAGTTTACAAATAAATAACTTTCTCAGTTGACTTAAATCTGCTACAAGGACGATATAATGGGGCGCATATGCGCCCTTTTGCGTTTGTGAGGTAATATGGCAATAGATCCAGCACAGCTTGCTGAAGAGCAGGAACAGCGGCAGCGTATCCAAGTTGCGGGCGCTCCGACTGAATTTGCTGTAGGGCCAGAGCGTGAAGGCGTAGAGGTTGCGGGTGGTGGCACCCGTGCGCTGTTGGAAGTTCTTGAAAAGATGTCTACCAGCGTTCAGCAGCCTATTTCTCCAATGCAAGTGCCTGCCGCAAGACGCCAGCCTGCTATGCCGGGGCGTGTACCTACGCCGCAAGAGCGCGGGCTTGTACCTGACGATGGCACATATTCTCAGCGTGCAACGCAGAAGGCGTTGGCTCCACAGGTTCTTAGCCCGGAAGGCGTGGCAGAATTTGAGCGGCGTGGCTTTCAAGCGCAGCCTGATGAAACAGCGCAGATTTTAGCGGGTGCGCAAGAAGCGATTAGCAAAGAAGCTGACGAAGCAGAAGCATTGGCAGTTGATGTCAATGACATGGCAAAGAAGTCTTTGACCGCAGAGGCGCGTGGGTTTAAGCCAGAAACTGGTGTAGCGGATGAGGCTGTCGCAGATCGATTAGAAGAAATGCTGACAAGCCAAGAAGCTGGCATTAAGACGTTGCAAGAGGGCGGTGACTTTAACTTTGATTACATGGACACGACTGATGACGTAAAGGCTACGATCACAGCGCTGTCTGAAATTTACAAGGATGAGACTGTTGCGCGCAAGCGTGGTTATCTGTCAAATGAAGCCACTATCGATTTGGCGGCAGAACAGTTGGCAGACCAAGTAGGTTTTACTAAATCATTGCTGCAGCGTAAAATTGGCGATGGCTCACTGAACGCAGAACAATTGGTTGCGGCGCGTGAGTTATTGGTGCGCAGCGCTGACAAGCTGGAAACTTTAGCGACAAAAATAAAATCTGGATTGGGCTCTGATGCAGATCGGTTAGCATTCCGCAGGCAGCTATCAATACATGCTGGCATACAGTTGCAGTTAAAAGGCGCACAAACAGAGGCAGCGCGTGCATTGCAGTCTTTCCAAATCAGGGTAGGCGGCGAAGAAAGCGCAGTGCGTCAGGCGCAAGAGGCCAAGCGATTGCTGCAGGAGAGCGGCGGTGGAGATCTTGTTGATAATATGGCAGATCGATTTCTGCGAGATTTGAATGCAAATGGTATGCGCGGTGCGAATGAGTTTGCGCGTGGCGGTTGGAGAGCTAAAACACGGCAGATGATTTCTGAAGCTTACTTGGCTGGTCTTCTTAGCAACCCTGCTACGCAAGTTAAAAACATTGTTGGCTCTGCAGCATTCATGGGATTTCAATTGCCTGCTGAGATGATTGCAGGAATGTATGGGTCTGTAGTTCGTAAAGGAAAAGAAGTTTTCGGAACAGATGCATATCCGATCAGTGACGATCAGGTTTACGTTGATGATGCGCTGTTGCGGTTCAAAGGCTGGATGGATAGCTACAAGGATGCGTTAAAAGCTGGATCTATCGCATGGCGCACAGAGGTGCCTGCAAGTGAGGCCAGCAAACTAGATGTTGAGCAGTACACATCGATTGCCGGTGAAAGCGACAGCACGCTGGCTAAGGCTACAACAGAGCTTGGTAAGCGCATCCGCATACCGTTTCGCTTGCTGCTGACATCAGATGAGTTTTTTAAAACAATATCACAGCGCGGTGAGCTATACGTGCAGGCAAACCGGCAGTATAAGAAAGCACTGCGCGATGGTAAGACTGTAGAGCAGGCGCAAGATGAAGCGGGTATGCTGTTGCTAGATCCGCAGTATGTTGCAGAAGAATTAGATTACAAAGCAAAGTATGACACGCTGCAGAGCGATCTCGGCCAGTTCGGTAAGATTACCGGAATGGTGCAGCGTCTTGACGTTGGCGGCGTTCCAGTAGGCAGAATGATCTTGCCATTTGCTACTGCGCCTACAAACGCGTTTTTGCGCACGACAGAGTTTATGGGAATTAACCCCAAGGCCTATGCAGATCTCTCTGGCAGAAACGGTGCGCGAGCGCAGCAGATGGCCGCAGGGCGTTTAACTCTTGGCGCAGGCACAATGGCGGTTGTGGCAGATTATGCGATGCAGGGGCAGCTTACGGGAGCGATGCCGTCTGATCCTAAAGTGCGGGAAGCTTTGCCGCCCGGATGGCAACCGTATAGTCTTGTGTTTAGAGGTGAAGATTGGCCGAAAGATCGGAACGGCGATGACATGCCGCTCTATGATGCGTATGGCAGGCCGAATGGAAAGTTGCGTTATGTAAGCTATTCTGGCTATGAACCTGTTGGCGGTATTCTTGCGGTGACTGCTAACACAGTGCAACGAATGCATATGACAAGAGATCCAGAGATGCGCGGCAATTTGGGGGCTGCTGCTGTTGCGTCTGTAGGAGAGTACTACAAAGAACTGCCAATGCTGCAGGGATTGTCTGATGTTGTCTTTGCTGTGGAGTATGGTGATTTTACGCGATTAGTTAGAGGGCCAGCAGAAGCTGCTACGATTGTAGGCATCCCAAGCCCGGTTAGCTCTTTGCAACGCGCATTTGGGCGCATGGAAGATCCATCTGTGCTTAGGCCACGCGGTGACGTTCCATATTACACAGAAAAAGATGCATTAGAAAAAAACGAAGATGGAACTTATAAATACGCTAGAGATGATGGAAGCCCCGATTACGACATAGTTGGAATGCCCAAAGGTGATACCGGCAATCAGATCATTAGCCTGTTTAAAGCGATGTCAGCTTATCAATCTAAGGATAGCTTCTTCCGCGATGAGAATGACCGCAATGCTCCAGTCTTTGACACGCTGGGCAATCAGATCGGTGCCAATGATGTTAGCCTTGCAACAAAACCGGGGCTGGCTATCTTCAACAATCTTAGCGGCATTCGCATCCGCGAGGGTGAAGAGGTGCCAGACTATCAAGCAGAGCTTATGCGTTTAGCTTCTATGACTGGCAAATGGCCGCTGACAAACCCGTCAAGCATGGGTGACGTAAAGCTAAGTTATGGTGCTATGTCGGATCTTATCGATCTAAGCAAAAACGAAATAACGATCAGGCAATCTCGCATAGGGCGTGTAACATTCCGCGAGGCGTTAGAGGCGATGACCACAACAACGAGCAATCCTCTTGGCCGTGCTTATGATCGGGCGTCAGATAAGGATCGTGTTTCTATGGTGAAGGCTTTAAATAAGCAATATCTTGATAGGGGATTTGAAGTCTTACTTGCAATTCCAAAATATGCTAACTTAGCGCAAGCATACGAAGACAGGCAGCGCTTAAAAGAACAAGGTGACATAGTCAGATGACAGTATCAACAGCTACAAGCTTTAACAGTTATGCTGGTAATGGCAGCACGACTAGTTTCGCGTATGCGTTTAAAATATTCCAAGACAGCAATCTTGTTGTAACTCTGGTCAATGATACAACCGGCGTGGAAACGACACAAACGCTGACTACAGACTACACGGTAACTGGCGCGGGCTCTGATAGTGGCGGCAGTGTGGTGTTTGGTACTGCGCCTGCTCTTGGCAACACGGTTGTTATTCGTCGCGTGCTGCCGGTAACGCAAGAAACAAACTATGTGCCAAATGATCCTTTCCCTGCCGAGGCGCATGAGGATGCGCTAGATAAGCTTACAATGCTTGTGCAGCAGGAAGTTGCAAGCAGTGAACTGGCAGTGCAATTCCCAGAAGGTGACGTAGGATCTGGCATTAACAATATCCTGCCATCTGTAACTGGTCGAGCAGACAAGCTAATTAAGTTTGGCCTAGATGGGGCCGTTGAGGTTATTGCTGCTAGCGATCTAAGCAATGCCATCATTGGGGCTAATTACTCGGTGGATACATTTACCGGCACGGGAAGCACAACGGTTTATACGCTGTCATCAGAGCCGGGGTCTAAGGCGAACACTGCAATCTACATTGATGGCGTGTATCAGGCTAAAGCTAATTACAGCGTGTCTGGATCTACTCTGACATTTACTACAGCACCGCCGCTAAACTCTGCGATAGAGATTGTGATTGGTGATGCTATCCCGGCTGGGGCGGCAACCACAGCATCTGCGGTAAGTTACACACAAGGCGGCACTGGTGCCGTTACGACTAACGTGCAAGCAAAGCTGCGTGAGACTGTATCGGTCAAAGACTTTGGTGCTGTCGGTGATGGCGTGGCTGATGACACTGCGGCTATTCAGGCTGCGATTGATGCGGCAAGTGCTTCAAATTCTGCTGTATATATGCCTTCTGGAACTTATAAAATTACTAGCACTATTGATTTAAGCTCTCAGTTGTCTGCAACAGGAAATCAACCCGTAACCTTGTTTGGTGATGGATCACCTTCAAGTGTATTAAGTTGGGCGGGTTCATCTGGAGGCACTGCATTAAGCGTTGGCAAGGCTGCTGATTATGGAACCTTTTACCCAAGAATACATGATATTGGCATTACTGCCTCCTCTGCTGGTTCAATAGGATTATTGGTTACTGGTGGGTATTATGGTCAGTTTGAGAATATTGCTATTGATGGGTTTACTGATAACAATGTTAAAGTTGCCGCTAATAATGTTCACGGAACATACTACACAACATTTAGCAAAATAAGATCAAGAGGCGAAACGCCTTCTGGTGGCTATACATCTGTTGGCTACCTTATTGACACAGGTGCAAATCAGGTAACATTAGAAAATTGTTACAGTGGAAATCATCCAACTCATGTTAAGTTATTAGGCTCTCGATTTGTTTGCGATAATCATCATTCAGATCAAAGCCCCGCGTCAACTCTTACAACATTTTTTGATTTAGCTGGAAGCGCAACAATAACAAGCCCGGGGGTTGAGGGCCGAGGTGTTGGAAATTGGCTAATTATTAACGGCACAGGTGAGATAGTTGTAATAAGACCTGTTGTTGTGGGCACTGGTGCATATATTAATAATCAGGGTTCAAGCGCTAACTTTACAATATTTGGTGCATCGCAAGTTACTGGAGCTTCAAACGCTTTAATTTCTTCTGAAAATATTTTGCAAAACAATGCTCAAAATTATTTCTCGGATACGCAGAACTATGCCAACCAAGCTTTTGGATTAGATGTTGAGCCAAGATCAGATTGGCATTCCACATTTAGCGTTTATGAAGCGAATAGTGTTGCATGTTTTGGTAATAGTAGTGGAACTTCAGCCTTTGTTTCTGCTAATGCTTATTATGATGGTGCTTATAAGTTTTCTACTGGTACATTTTATGCAACTAGATATGAAGCATTAAGAGCAAACGGACATCATTACTTTTATTCTTCTAATGCTAGTGGTGCTGCTGATGCTGCGATTACTTTTACAAATACAGCTTTATTTGAACAAGGTGGCGCGATTAAGTTTCCAGCAATCTCAACAACTGCATCTGCTGCAAATGCGTTTTTAGATAGTGGTGCAAGCAATAGCTTATTAAGATCTACATCTTCAGTTAGATACAAAACAGATATTGAGCCAATCAATGAGGATTTGTCGGAAGCAATATTAACTCTTGATCCTATTTGGTATAGAAGCACTGCCGCTGCCGATAGAGATGATTGGTCATGGTATGGTTTATCTGCTGAGGCTGTTGCGGAAATTGATCCAAGACTTGTGCATTGGGCATATCTTTCAGAAGATATGGAAGAGTTTGTTGTTGAAAATGACGTAACTGAATTGCGCCCAAAAGAGGGAGCAGAAAAAGTTCCTGATGGTGTTCAGTACGAAAGAATATCTGTGCTGTTGATTGATGTAATTAAACGCAGAGATGCAAAAATTAATGATCTGGAAACAAGGCTTGCTGCTATTGAAGCAAAGCTAAGTGAATGAGGTAAGATATGACAATCAAACAGCAGGGCGGCATCTTTGGTCGCAACCCTACATTTAACGATGTAACAGTAGATAATGATATATCTGTCACTGGTTCAATAACAGCAGATAGTGCAACTATAGCTGGTTCGGAAACCTCTTTTCAAAGTAGAGTTGTTATATCTCCACGAGATAACTGGAATAGAAGCCTTACAATCAAAACCGATGAAATGGAATTTTCTGCTCCTAGTGGTTTTGGAGCAAACTATAATGCTAAAATACAGTTCACTCCAAGTGTTTTAAAATTTTATACTGGTGACGGTACATCTGTTAGTGAGGCTGCAAAGTTTGATGGGTCTGGTAATCTTGTATTTCCATCGGGCCAAGGCATCGACTTCTCTGCCACCTCTGGCACTGGCACAAGTGAACTGTTCTCGGATTATGAAGAGGGGAACTGGACGCCAGCTATTGAAATATATGGCACTCCTGGAACATATACCGCAACAACATCTGGCATTTACACAAAGGTTGGCAACTTAGTAACGGTAACTGGAAGGTTAATTAACGTCACAGAAAGTGTTGCTGGTGGTGCTGACTATTTTAAAATTACTGGACTGCCATTTACAGATATTGCTGGTTACAGTGCTGTTGGATCAGTAAGTTTAGGTAACTGGAATGTCCCAGCTTGCTATAATGCCTTTGTTACTTTTGATAGCACAGGCGCAAGAGACTACGTCATTATGGGTCTTAATGTTGATAATGGCGCAACTGATTATCTAGACAAAACTCACCTTGTAAGTGGCACGTCCGACATCGAATTTACCATCTCTTACTTCACCTAAGGAAGCACTGATATGAGCCTAACAAAAGTTTACAACCGTATGATCGAAGGCCAGCCCCTGAATGTTGTTGGCTTTGGGGCTGATCCGACAGGTGTTTCTGACAGTGCCACAGCTATTCAGGCGGCTATTGATTACTCTGAAGCAAATTCAGTTATTGTTGAGTTTCCTGTTGGCGGTACATTCCTAATTAACAGTGGCTTAACAATAACAGGCTCGTGTCATATTCGTGGTAATAAATCCATCATACGGAAAAACTTTGATGGAGTTGGGATAACCATTACAGGTGGAGCTGCATTTAATACAATCGAAGATTTGTATCTGTATGGCTATGGTGATGGATTAGCCGATAGCTCTACTGCAAATTCTAGTCATGGTTTTTCAATAAATTCAAACCGTATTCGCCTGAAGAATGTAATTTCATCAAGCAACCGTGGGCATGGTTTTGCTATCGTTGCTTCATCTCCAAACATGAACCGTTCTGAATGGGGCATGGGTGGTTGGGTTGATGCATCAAGCAATGATGGTGATGGCTTTAATTTTTCTGGGACTAACAACAACACATCCATATGGAACAATCTGTTCTTTTTGTCTCGGCAAAACCAAGGTCTAGGTATTCGATGCTCTGATGATTGGATGGGTCGCCAGTGGAAGGGCTTCATGTATCTTGAAGATAATGCTCAAGGTGGAGGATATACAACAACATCTGGCGAGGTAACGGCAAACTATTTTGGCAAACTGCGTTATTGTGATCTTTATGTCTATGCTGAAGAAAATGAAGCTGGCATTACTAAAGACGCATCATTTGGCTCAAACACTCAAGAGAACAATATTGTTCCATCACGAATGAATAGATGGGAAGATTTAGGCTCAGACAATAAACTATCACGAGGTCTGCGAGAACAGAAATGGGGAGCAACTCCTCGGATGCGTTGGCTTCGTGGGATCAATGTAACATCTGGCTCTGAATATATGAGTGAAAGGTTTACTGGCTCATCTGGTGCTGGTGAACTTGGTGAAATAAAATGGTATGGCGATGGTGTTTTCGAGCAAATGCAACGGAAAACATCAAACAGCAAACAGCAATATTGGAAGCTAGAATTTCCATCAACAATACATGAGGTCTATGATGCTCTTGGCATTGCTAGTGAAGTAACTAGATTGGCAAGAGGAACTTACGATACGCCCACTGCTGCGCAGGTTGGAGACTATGCTAATGCCAGCTATGCTCAAGCATATGATGGTTCTGCTTTTGCCAACATTACCCTTCATGCTTCCGAAGTATATAACTTAGGATCAGGCGATCCGGGCGGCAAGCATTTGTTTTCTGTCATGCAAGCTGGATCGAACACACTAAAAGATGTAATGTCTATTAACTATGACAGTGTTGTTCCTGAGGCTACAAGTGGGACAATCTCACTAGGTGCATCTGGTGCTTTGTGGTCTGAAGTGTTTGCATCCACTGCAACAATCAATACATCTGACCAAAACTTAAAACAGCAAATCAATAGCCTCACAACGGCAGAGCAAGCTGTGGCTACTGCTATAAAGGGTTTGATTAAAACTTATAAGTTTAATGATGCTGTTGCTGCAAAAGGTGACAATGCTCGTATTCATGTGGGTGTTATAGCACAGGATGTAAAAGCTGCGTTTGAGGCCCAAGGACTTGATGCAAACAATTATGGCTTATTCTGTAAAGATACTTGGTGGGAAGCTGACATCGAGGTAGCAAATCCAGACTATGATCCTAATGATGAAAACAGCCCATCAAGAGTAACACGCACTCGCAGGTTCCCTGATGAAGCATCTGCACCCGATGGTGCTATTGAGAAAACTCAGCTTGCAATACGTTATGAAGAGCTTTTGGCTTTTGTAATTGCGGCCCTTTAATGCGCCTAGTGCGTGGACAGTCCAGCCAAGGAGGTAAACATGGCTCTAAGTAAATCAACAGTAAACGATATGATCCAAGTAATTAATCACGGTGACTGGTCATCAGTGCAGGTTCGCACTGCAACTATCATCAGTGAGGATGGCGTTGAATTATCACGCAAGTTCCACCGTCATGTGGTAATGCCTAATGCTGATCTCTCAGCAGAAGATGCTGATGTTGCTGCTATCTGTACACCAGTATTCAGTGATGCGGTTAAGGCTGCTTATGCTGCGCATCTGGCGGCTCAAGAGGAATAAGTAAATGGACAAGCGTACAGTATCATCGGCCCACACACGCATTGATGGATTGGAGAAGGAAATCGTGGCTATCAAAACCGAGATGGATATTCAATTCAAGGATTTGTTTAACCGTGTAAAGCGCCTAGAGGCGATTGTTATTGGTGCGTCTGCGTTCATCATAGCATTGCTTCTGCGCGTAAATATGATGAGCTAATGATTTGTGCGCTCACCAGCATAGCGGTGGGCGTAATGACTTACGGTCATCTGTACACTGCCTGTATATACCGATGTCCTTCTGGGATTTATAAGTATTATCCATACACAATTCGTGTGCCGTATAAAGCACCGTGCTTTTCTTACATCAAGGTAGGTAAGGAC
>JGI11705J14877_10002071_pt1 | contig 11041 bp, 15 predicted proteins | sample Etolaghawater15m_FD_14877 | JGI IMG/M metagenome (IMG submission 14877) | reverse complement strand
CGCGCGGCTATTTTCGGTGCATCATTACACATTCCCATTGTTGAAGGCGCATTGACGCTCGGAACGTGGCAGCAGATTGTCCTGCTCGATTTTGACAACAGACCCCGCAAAAGACGGATTGAGGTGCAAATATTTGAGTAAATCATTGTCCAGAAAAAAAATGCCTTCCGTCAGCAAGAAGATCAGTTTTCCCGATAATGAACTGACGCGAGCCCTGTGCGGAGAGCAAAATGCCCATCTGAACCTGATTCAAAAAAAGACGGGGGTTTCCGTAAACCTTCGGGGAAATGTGTTGCTGCTCCAGGGCGGCGATTGGGAAGTGGAACTGGCTGAAAAAGTTTTTTCGCAGCTCTATGAGCTTCTGGAGTCCGGGTATCCCCTTTACATTAATGATGTGGCCCATGCCATCAAAATATTAAGTGGTGACCGCTCCGTGGATTTGAAAAAGATTTTCAAAGACCAGGTCTATATCACTTCCCAGAAGAAAATTATTACCCCCAAAACCATCAATCAGAAAAAATACATCGACAGCATAAAGAAATATGATATCGTATTCGGAATCGGCCCGGCGGGTACGGGCAAGACCTACCTTGCCATGGCCATGGCGGTGGCCTCCCTGATCCGGAAAGACTGCAGCCGGATTATACTGGCCCGGCCTGCTGTGGAAGCGGGGGAGCGCCTCGGGTTTTTGCCGGGCGATCTGTATGAGAAAGTGAACCCTTACCTGCGGCCTCTGTATGATGCCCTCCACGATATGATGCCCTTTGAGAACGCATCTGAACTGTTGGAGAAAGGGGTCATTGAGGTGGCGCCGCTGGCATTCATGAGAGGCCGCACCCTGAACGATTCCTTTGTGATTCTGGATGAAGCACAGAATGCGACACCAGAGCAGATGAAGATGTTTTTAACCCGCCTGGGCTTCAGTTCCAAAGCGGTGATTACCGGAGATATTACCCAGACGGATCTGCCCAAAGGGCAGATATCGGGCCTCATTGAGGCCTCTCAGACGCTTTCCGAAATTGACGGCATTCAGTTCGTTTCCTTTTCCAGGGAAGATGTGATCAGGCATCCATTGGTTCAGGAAATCATTGATGCTTACGAGAAGCTGGACAGCCGAAAAAAGATTTGAGGCATCAGGTTTTATGGCAAGAAATACGCCAAATGAACGAAAATTGAAGACCCTGCATCCTAAAAAGAATGCAGGACGGCGGGAAAAGGATATTCCCATCAGATCCAAATCCGGCCGTTCGGGCCGAAGGGTCTGGTTCAAGGACGATACCCGGAAATGGTCTATTTTCATTGGTCTCAGCCTCATATTTTCCGTTTGTTTCCCAGCATTCTGACCCCAACCAAAACCTATGACCTGGGGGATGTGGCCGATCGCGACATGAAAGCCTCCCAGGAATTTTTGGTTGAAAACAATGAACTGACAGAAAAAAACAGACAGGAAGCGGTCCGGGCCGTTTTACCCGTTTATGATTTTGATCCCACGGCAAGCGATGTGGTTCCAAGGGTGCGTGAATCCTTTGCGGTCGGTCGAAAATATCTGGCCGATGCCTTGAGGCTGGCGTGGACGACCACATCCCCTGAAGAAGCGCAAAAAGAGCAGCTCGCCATAACAAAATCTTTTCAAGAGCGGTTTTTCGGAATCCTCGATATCCCTGAAGACAATTCCCTTTTTCAGACATTTTTAACGAGCGATTTTTCCCCCAAAGCGGAGTCAGTGGTCATTTTTTAATGATGTTTTCGCGCGGGGCGTGGTGGGCAATCCGGAGATGCTCATGGGCTATCGGGGAAAGGGGATCATTCTTCAAAATATCAAGGACGGAAAAGAGGAGGAAGTTTCCAGTTTAGACCGTTTTTATGATGTCAAAACTGCGGTTGATTCTGTTCGAGAGCAGGCGCGACCGCTCACAAAAACCCTATGGCCCGAAAGCCTGTCACATGCCACTTTAGAGTTGGCCGTAGCCCTTATCAAGCCCAATCTCACGTTCAACAAACGGGAGACAGCACTGCGGAAGGAAGCGGCCGGAAAATCGGTCAAGCCTTTCTTTTTCAAAGTTAAAAAGGGCGAAATATTTATCCGGGAAGGTGAGCGGATTACGCCGGAACAGCTTCTCAAACTGAATGCTCAGTATAAATATTTAAAACAAACAAAGATGCTGGGGAGAGTTCCCGCCATGGCGGTGCTCATGGCCTTCCTGCTGATCTCCATGTATCAGTTGGGTCTCAAAAAGAGCCGGTCAACGGATTCCGAAATCAGAGATCTGCTCTTGAATGCGGTGATGTTGCTGGTCACCTTTTTTGTGGTGATTGCGTTTAATTTTGTGGCCATTGAAGTGGCCCGGGGGTTTTATTTTTTCTCTCCGAGAGCCCTTTTGTATGCTGTTCCGGTAGCCGGCGGGGCCATGCTGATTTGTATTTTNCATGGCATTGTNACCGCNGCCAGTTTTTCCCTCATCGCCTCCGTTCTGGCCTGTGCGGTGGTGGATGGCCGAGTGGAGTTTTTCATCTATTTTTTCGTCAGTTCTCTTCTGGCGGCCACCTGGGTGCGGCGTTACAGGGAAAGGGGTGTTTTTATAGAGGCGGGCCTTAAGGTGGGCCTCTGCAATATGATTCTGGCTTTTGCCATGGAAGGGCTGCATGGTGCCTTTTTCAACATCGAGACCGTAATTGCCTGTTGTGCGGCATTCATCGGAGGCGTACTGGTCGGTGTGATTGCTACTGGGTTGATGCCGCTGATCGAAATGTCCTTCGGTTACACCACGGATATCAAGCTGATGGAACTGGCCAATCTCGATCAGCCCCTGATAAGAGAACTCATGGTTCAAGCCCCCGGGACCTATCATCACTGTGTTATCGTCAGCAGTATGGTAGAGGCTTCAGCCAGGGCGATTGGGGCAAATCCTCTCCTGGCCAAGGTTGCCGCGTACTATCATGATATCGGCAAGATCAAGAAACCCCTTTATTTTATTGAAAACCAAGCGGGCAGGGCAAATCGGCACGAAAAACTGGCGCCTTCGATGAGCGCCCTCATTCTCATTGCCCATGTGAAAGACGGTGTGGAACTGGCCCGTCAGGCCAAACTGGGCCGTGAGATCATTTCAATTATCGAGCAGCATCACGGAACTTCCCTGATCCGGTTTTTCTATGAAAAGGCCAAGGAAAGAGCGGAGAAAAAAGGGGACAAATCCCTGCGCGTAAAAGAAGAAGATTTTCGGTACCGCGGCCCAAGGCCCCAGACCAAGGAAGCCGGTCTCGTGATGCTGGCGGATGTGATTGAAGCCGCAAGCAAAACCCTCGTCGATCCTACGTCAGCACGAATACAGGGAATGGTGCAGAAAATTATGAACAAGGTGTTTTCAGACGGTCAGTTGGATGAATGTGAACTGACGCTCAAAGATCTTCATGCCATCGCCAAAAGCTTTAACCAGACCTTGAGTGGTATTTTCCATCATCGGGTTGAATATCCTGAGCCTGTGGCAAAGATCTCTTCCACGCGGTCTCGAGAGGGCGCGGGAAACGGCAAAGAGGTTTTGAACAGGAAGGCTGAAAATGGAGATACAGATCAGGATGGACTGCCCGATTCCCGGACTGGACGCGCAGAAAATAAGGGTGAAGGTGAAGAGAGTCTTAAAAGACTTGGGCTGTCATGATAAAGAGTTGAGCATTCTGTTCACCAACGATGAAACCATTGCCGCGCTGAACCAGCAATACCGGGGGAAGGAAGGTGCCACCGATGTGCTCTCCTTTTCCATGCTGGAAGAGGCAGTCCCCTCACTTTTTGAAACGGTTATGATGGGGGATGTGGTTATTTCCGTGGACACGGCGTTGCGGGATGCGGAAGAACTTGGACAGTCCTTTGAAAAGACCGTTGACCAACTGTTGATTCACGGTATTTTGCACCTGCTGGGGTTTGATCATGAGAAATCCCCGGTTGATGCCGGGCTCATGGCAAAAGAAGAAGAGAGATTGCTGGCGCAGCTCGCAGGACCGTGAATATTTAGGGTTTGGAGGTTGAATGATGGCCAAGCTGGCTGTAAATGTGGACCATGTGGCAACCCTTCGTCAGGCCAGAGGGATTGATGTCCCCGACCCGGTACTGGCGGCGGGTCTAGCGGAGCTTGCGGGCGCGGATGGCATTATTTGTCACTTGAGGGAGGACCGGCGTCATATCAATGACAGGGATCTCAGATTGTTGCGGGAGACCGTAAAAACCAGGCTGAATATGGAAATGGCGGCGGTTGATGAGATGGTGGAGATCGCCGCTTTCACAAAACCGGATATGGTGACCCTGGTACCTGAAAAAAGGGAAGAACTCACCACCGAAGGGGGATTGGATGTTGTGGCCCGGCCGGACCATTACCAAAAGGTGGTTGAGCGGCTTCATCGGGCGGGCATCAAGGTCAGCTTTTTCATAGATCCCAATCCGGAACAGGTAGCGGCTGCTCAGGGTTGCGGTGGGGATATTATTGAGATCCATACCGGTGATTATTCAGAGGCGAAATCGGAAGATGAGGCGAAAAGGCGCTTTGATCGGGTGGTTCGTGCCGCCGAGGTGGCGTCATCCATGGATTTGGGCATCAGCGCCGGCCATGGGCTCAACTATATCAATATCAAACGGTTTGAAGCACTGCCCCTGGTTGAAGAATACAGCATCGGGCACAGTATTGTTGCCATGGCGGTCCTGGTAGGATTTGAGCAGGCTGTTCGGAAAATGATCGATTTGGTGAAATCTTTTTAAATCAGGCTCTAAGCGGGGAGGTCAGCTTACATGTTGAATGCCAGCGATATTATGACAACGGAAGTGATTACGGTCAAAATGGAAACCTCTCTTAAGGACCTTGCGGAGATTCTGTACAAAAACCGCATTAACGGCGTTCCCGTGGTGGATGATGACGGGCTGGTTATCGGCATCATCTGTGAAAGCGATCTGGTTCGAAAGGACAAGAAACTGCACATCCCCACGGTCGTGGCACTTTTTGATGCGGTTTTTTATCTTGAAAGCTCAAAGAACCTTGAAAAAGAAATCAAGCGGATCAACGCCACCACCGTTGAAGAACTCTTCACCCGTGAGGTTGTTACGGTGGATGAAAAAACACCCATTGACGAGATCGCTACCCTGATGACCCAGAAAAAGATTTATACGATTCCCGTTATGGATGGAAAACGCCTGGTGGGTATTGTGGGCAAAGGTGATGTGATCAGGACGTTTATTTCTTGAAAATAGATCCCATGCGTTACCGGACCGAATCCCCTGAAGAAACCGTTCTGTTGGGGCGGAACCTGGGCCAGATCCTTCAACCGGGCGATCTGGTGATTCTGGCGGGAGAGTTGGGTTGCGGAAAAACATGGTTTACCAAAGGGATTGCGCTGGGCTTGGGCGTTCCGGCCCACGAGGTGGTGACCAGTCCCTCTTTTGCGCTGATGAACGAATATGAGGGGCAAAGTACCCTTTTCCATATGGACGTTTACCGTTTGGAAAATGTTCAGGATTTTCTGGATACGGGGTTGGATGAGTGTTTCGACGGGGGGGGGGGGGGGGGGGGGGGGGATCCTGCCGGAGCGTCGATTGAACGTGGTTTTTTCGATTCTGGGGGAAAAATCACGGGAGTTGGTGATGACCGGGGAGCATCCCCGGACGAATGAAATTTTAGCAGACCTGAAATGAGGCAATCAATAGAGGAAAGGTATGGCACGTATTGTTCAGAAATTTGGCGGTACTTCGGTGGGCAGCATTGAAAAAATCCGGGCGGTGGCTGAGCGCGTTATTGAAGCCCACAATGAGGGAAACCAGATGGTTGTGGTGCTTTCCGCCATGGCCGGCCAAACCGATGGGCTGATTAAAATGGCGAAAGAGATCGATCCGGATCCGGATTCGCGGGANCTGGATGTGCTCATGAGNACGGGTGAACAGGTCAGCGTGGCCCTCTTTGCCATAACGTTGAAATCCCTTGGATATGACGCCCGNTCTTTGCTGGGTTTTCAAGTGGCCATTCACACGGATGATCTATACGGCAAAGCCANAATACAGGATATTGAGATTGATCGGATTGTGCGAAATCTGGAGGCTGGCCGGATTGTTACGGTGGCCGGTTTTCAGGGTCTCAACCCCCGTGGTGACATTACGACCCTGGGGCGGGGTGGGTCGGACACAACGGCGGTTGCCCTTGCCGCAGCGCTCAATGCGGATGTATGTGAGATTTTGACGGATGTGGACGGGGTGTATACCACGGATCCCAATGTTTGTCGTAAAGCGAAGAAGATGGACTTCATTTCATACGACGAAATGCTGGAGATGGCCAGCATGGGCGCAAAAGTTCTGGAAATCCGTTCGGTGGAGTTTGCCAAAAAATTTAATGTACCGATCCACGTAAGATCTACGTTTAATAAGGAAAGGGGTACGATGGTGGTTGCTGAAACGAAAGATATGGAAAGAGTCGCGGTATCGGGGGTGGCCTACAACAAAAACGAGGCCAGGATCACCATACGACAGGTCCCGGATCAGCCGGGGGTGGCATCCAGAATCTTTGATCCGGTTTTCAGAGCCGGCATTATTGTGGATATGATTGTTCAGAATACCAGTCAGGACGGATTCACCGATCTCACCTTCACGGTTCCCAAAGCGGACTTTTACAAGACCATGAAACTGGTCAGTGAGGTGGGGAAAGATGTGGGGGCGGAAGCTGTCCTCGGTGATGAAGACATCGCCAAGGTTTCCATTATTGGCGTAGGGATGCGGGTTCATGCGGGTATTGCCAAGAAGATGTTTTCAGCCCTGGCCGACAATGACATCAACATTATGATGATCAGTACGTCTGAAATTAAGATTTCCTGTGTCATTGAGGAAAAATATACCGAACTGGCGGTACGTGTTCTTCACGACACCTTTGGCCTGGACGATGCGAAAGAGGACACACTTTAGCAGTACCGGCGTTTTTTTCCTGCTTTTTCTGCTGTTGCTCACAGGTTTTCTGAGTAACGTCATAAAATCGTCTTGTACCAAAGAATCACGATCCACGGAAAAAGTATTTGTTCAGGCCTCAGGCCAAGTTAAAAACCCTGGTGTTTACGGGTTTGAGCATGCCCCTTCTCTGGTGGAACTGATGGATCGCGCAGGGGGTCTCATGCCGCCCGGGTTCCTGGATATTCCAAAAGGAAACATGACTTCTGAGACGGGCAGCCGGGTCGTCATAACACGTGGCCGAAACCACGTGGCGCTTGTTTCGAATAAAATGTCGCCTTTTTACCGCCTGACGCTGGGGATTCCCATTTCTCTTAATACCGATACGGCGCTGGGGTTGACGGCTGTACCGGGGATCGGCCCGAAGACGGCTGAGGCAATCGTTTCGGCCCGTGAGCGGACCGGCGGATTTACACAGTTAAAAGACCTCTTGTCCATTCAAGGCATCAGCGCTTCCCTTTATCGCCGCATCAGCCCCTACCTGACATTATGAGAGGGTTTACAACCCAAATGATTACTTTAGGTATTGATACATCCTGCGATGATACATCCGCCGGAATCGTGGCCGATGGGACAGAGACCCTGGCCAACGTGATCCATTCTCAGGTGGCCGTGCACCATCCCCACGGCGGTGTCGTTCCTGAACTGGCTTCCAGGGAGCATGTGAGAAATATTGTGCCCGTGGTGGATGAGGCTCTGAAACAGGCTCAGATCAGCATGGCGGATCTGGACGGTATCGCCGTTACCGTGGGACCAGGTCTGGTGGGTGCGCTTCTGGTGGGACTCTACTACGCCAAAGGGTTGGCCTGTGTGCTGAATAGACCTTTGTTGGCCGTAAACCACCTGGAAGCCATATCCTCTCCATTTTTCTGGAATCGGAACATCCATCTTTCCCTTTTGTGGCCCTGACCGTATCCGGTGGCCATACGAGCCTCTATTATGTTGAGGATTTCGGGTCTTATACCCTTTTGGGCCAAACCCTCGATGATGCTGCCGGGGAAGCATTTGACAAAGTGGCCAAGATTTCCGGCATGGGGTATCCGGGAGGGGTCGCCATTGAGAAAGCATCCCGGACAGGGCGTCATGACGGTGTGGCGTTTCCACGCGCCTATATGTCCAAAACATCTTTGGATTTCAGTTTCAGTGGACTTAAAACAGCTGTTTCTTTATATCTAAAAAAGTGGCACGAGGACCCTTTGCTGAGTGCTGATATTACCCTGAACGATATCGTTGCGTCTTTCCAGGAATCGGTTGTGGATGTGCTGGTGAACAAGCTCATGGCCGCTGCAAAACGCATGGGAGTGGCTTCCGTGGTGCTTGCGGGGGGCGTGGCGTGCAACAATCACCTGAAAAATCGTTTGGTGGAAACCGCGGGAGTTGAAGGCATTGGGGTATATTATCCTCGACCCGCCTACTGCACGGACAATGGTGCCATGATTGCGCTGACCGGTTACCATCGTCTTATGAAGGATGAAGTGGCCCCGATGTCAGTGGATGTGAGGGCCAAGTATCCAATAGGGAGTCTGACCTTCCAATAATGGTACAATTGTCGGTTGTCAGCACTGGATTAATGTTAATATGCTGTTACTGACAACTGATAACTGATAACTGACAACTGATAACTGAGCAATCTTGAAACCACGAAGACTCATTCGATATTACTACCTTCGCTTCATTCGCCTGAGGGGAAATCCCCACGAACTGGCGCTCGGCATGACTTTTGGGATCTTCACGGGAATGATGCCCATCATGCCGTTTCAAATGGCCCTTTCCGTTGCTTTGGCACTCATTTTCAAGGGAAGCAAGATCACGGCGGCCTTGGGAACCTGGATCAGCAATCCCCTGAACTGGTATTTTCTCTACTATTTCAGCTACAAGCTGGGGGCATGGGTCCTGGGCATGGAGGGGTATGGCGCCATTTTTACAACCATCATGGACATGGTGCGTGCTGAGGCTGAGTCCATGGTTATCGTACATAAGATCCTTGAATCCGGCGGGCTAATGGTGGCCGCGTTTCTGTTGGGGGGGCTGATGATGGGGTCAGCCGTGGCATTACCTTCCTATTTTATTTTCCTGTATATTTTCAAACGCATCCGACAATGGCGGGAGTCCAGGTAGGGGCTGAGGATTGGTATTGGGCACATCATCAGAAACCAGCCGGCCCNTTCGGCCCAAAAAGAGACTGGGGCAGAATTTTCTGGTAGACCCNGCCATCAGCGAAAAGATCATATCCCTTTCGGGATTTTCNCCCGAAGACACGGTTCTGGAAATCGGACCGGGAAAAGGGGCTTTGACCCTCCCNCTGGCGGAAAGGGTGAAACNTGTNGTTGCCGTTGAAAAGGACGGNCAGTTGGTGGACTGGCTTACGGAAAGGCTTGNGAGGGCCGGCCTCAACAATGTGACGTTGCTGCATGAGGATATCCTGAAGCTGGACTGGAAATTGTTACGGAAACATTTTGAGGCGAGAATTTCAATCATCGGGAACCTCCCCTACAATATTTCATCGCCCGTTTTAATGAAAATGTGTCAAAATCCCCTATGGATGGGCCGGGCCGTTCTCATGTTTCAGAAGGAAGTCGCTCAGCGTCTGACCGCCGTATCGGGAAACAAAGCCTATGGGGCCCTGACCCTTTTGGTGCAGTACCATGCGAAGGTCTTTTCGCTGCTCAAAGTGCAGAAAGGTTCCTTTTTCCCCGTGCCCAAAGTGGATTCAATGGTGGTCTCTCTTGATTTTGAAACCCCCTATCCCCAAAGAGCGGTTCATGAAGCATTTTTCATAAAAGTGGTGAAAGGGGCTTTTGCGCATCGAAGAAAGACGATTTTGAACTCTCTGAAAGGCGCCATGCCGGATCAAACCCCAGAGGCGCTTTTGACTGCCCTGACAGCTTGCGGCATAGATTCGGGAAAAAGGGCCGAAGTACTGGATATGGGGGATTTTTTGCGATTGTCCGCCGAGTTGACAATTGACAACCGGGTATCCGAATGATACACAACACAGTTACGCTCAAAAACCATTAGAAAATACCATATCAAAAGGTGCTTTTTATGGAAATCATAAAAACCGTTACGCATATGCAGCAGGCATCCGATGCGATACGCATGGGGGGTGAATCCCTCGCACTGGTGCCCACCATGGGGTTTCTTCATGAAGGGCATCTCACGCTGATGCGGGCGGGAAAGGAACATTGCGATCGGCTGGTTGTGAGCCTTTTCGTCAATCCGACCCAGTTCGGTCCCAATGAAGATTTTGAGGCTTACCCCAGGGATACGGAGGGTGATCTCAAGAAAGCTGAAGATGCAGGTGCTGACATGGTATTCATGCCGTCGGCCAATGAGATGTACCCAGGGGCGCGCAAACCAGCGTGGTGGTTAAAGATCTGCCGCAACATCTGTGTGGTCTTTCGCGGCCCGGGCACTTTGACGGGGTGACGACCGTTGTGGCAAAGCTGTTCCACATCGTGAAACCCCACGTGGCTGTTTTCGGCCAGAAAGACTTTCAGCAACTGGCCGTCATCAGCCGGATGGTCATGGACCTCAATATGGATATCCAAATCATGGGCGTTCCAACGGTCAGAGAAAAAGATGGATTGGCCATGAGTTCCCGGAACAGTTATCTGACGCCGGAAGAGAGATCTTCAGCCCTTTCACTGAAGAAATCCCTGGATCTGGCGGGCCGGTTGTTTAAGGAAGGGGAGAAGAATGCTCAGGTGATAAAGGATTTTGTAAAATCCTATATCCTGGAGCATCCTTACACGAAGATCGATTATATTGCTCTCTGTGACCCGGTTACGCTGGAAGATGTAACTACCCTTTCAGACGGCACCCTGATGGCGCTGGCCGTCCGAGTCGGAAAAACCCGGTTGATTGATAACAGCCGGTTGAAAAAGTAATCAGGTTTAAGGTGTAAGGCGTAAGGTATTGGGATGGGGCAAACACCTTAAACCTTAAACCTTAAACCTTGGACCTTAAACCCTAGACCTTAAACCTAGAAAAAAGGAGTTATTTCATGAAAGGCGCAAATTTTCTGTTCACTTCAGAGTCCGTGACCGAAGGTCACCCGGACAAGGTGGCCGATCA
>JGI11705J14877_10002070_pt1 | contig 11043 bp, 10 predicted proteins | sample Etolaghawater15m_FD_14877 | JGI IMG/M metagenome (IMG submission 14877) | reverse complement strand
TTTGGAATAGAGCGCTAAGAATGATGTCGAAGACACCTATGTCATCTATAAAGTTAATCTCTTCTTTGTTTTCAAAGCTTTGGCAAGGTTTCAAGAAGCGGACAGCTTTGTCTATGTCTAACCAAACCGATTTACCGATTCTTTCGGCAGCAGAAATTGTTGAGTATGCTGAATCTTTGGCACGTACGGCAGGAAAAATACCTCCTAATTTCAAACAGAGTGACGCCTTACGTCAAGGTGAGCAGAGTTCTCGTTTTATGGGGGCGGGCTTGGAATATGAAGAGAGCCGGGCTTATCAAATGGGTGATGAAATACGCCGCATAAACTGGCGTTTAATGGCGCGTACGGGTAAGGCCTATACCAAGTTGTTTCAAGAGGAGCGTCAAGAAAATTGGTTTATTTTGGTGGATCATCGCTCCAGTATGCGTTTTGGCACGCGTAAGCGTTTAAAGGCCTCTCAGGCAGCAAGAGTAGCGGGTTATTATGCTTGGCAAGCACAGCAAGCGGGTATTCCGGTTTCTACTGGGCGCTTAGCGGAAGATTTTGTGTTCTCACCTATTTACGAAGGTAAGCTGACCTACGCAAATATTATGCAGGCTATTTGCAAGCCTTGTCCTCCAATGGACAATGAAAACAATAGTGAACCTGAGCTTAATGACGTTTTTTTAAGCTTAATTGCTCGCTTGCAACCCGGAGCGCGATTGATTGTCATTAGCGATTTTCACGATGTGAACCAGCGTACGGCGGAGATTTTGACCGCACTGCAAGATAGGGTCAAAATTAAGACAGTATTGATTAAAGATATTAGTGAGGTTGCTCTGCCAGATATTGAGGGATTGCAGTTGCAATCTATGGTAGATAATCGGGTTTATGAAATAACAAATGAGCGCCAAAGAGAGNGTTACCAGGCCTGGTCAGCGCATTATCAACACGCAATTCAATCCCTCTTACAGCAAGCGAATGTGTCTTTGTATTCACTCTATGCGCATGACTCGCTTTTACAGTTAAGCCAGGCGTTGAGTATGGCAAATATGAATTTAGTTGACTCTACACCGAAGAAAAATCATGTATTAGAAAAGAGTGCTAAGCATGGCTGAATCAGTAATTGAGACAAATGCAGAGTTACCCGCAGAACAGCTTAGCTCAGAGTCGTTTAATGCCGAATTAATAGATATCGAATTGCCCATAGAACCAGGTTTTGATTGGCTAGCATTTTGGCAGACTGGTAGCATGGTGTTGATTTTAATTTTGATTTTAGCAGGCCTGGTATATCTTCTAAGGTATTCTCAATTAGCAAAACATGGCTTGCTCAGTGCGCCTTTTATTTTACGTTGGCAGTTATTGCATCTTAAACGCATCTTAAACAATGAATCTCATGCAAAATTAGCTTTTGTTCCCCAAGAAACGCTCGGCGAGTTTTATCTTTGGAATCAAAACCTCAATAAATTATTAGCCAAAATGTGCGGAGAGCTTGAAGAGGGCGTGATACAAGAACTGCAGGAGCTGAATGAGTTAAGTGAATATATGACCTTTTCTGACATGGCTGTTTCACGTGAAACCTATTACCAAGCACTGCAAGAGGCGCAGATATTAGCCAATAAGACGTTAAGTTTTCAAGTGGTATTAAGGTGCTTATTTAACAGCTTTTTTGCAAGGGGAAGCCAGTAATGGAAGCTTGGCTTTTAAATCTATTTTCACTGCTTGAGGTTTTTGGGGTAGCTCAACTGGCTGAACAGAGTGAAATTATGGCGTTTGAGTTTCCTGGGTGGTTGTGGCTAATCTGGTTATGGCCACTTTTGTGGGCAATTAGTACGCTGTTTGCCGTTAAAAATGATTTAAGTGAACTCACTGCTAATCGTCAGTTACGTGTTAAACATGCTCTCATCCATAAAATGCAAAACCACGTTGCGCCTATCGCAGTCAGAAGTTGGAGTATTAGAAGTATTTTTTTCAATCTGTTCAGAGGGTTGATTATTACTTGTTTGGCGGTTGCTTTGGCACAGCCAATACAAAAATTACCTACGCCAACTGAACCTGAGAACAAGACGGTAAGAGACATTGTTTTTGTCATTGAAAGTTCGGCTTCTTTTTTACTGCCAGATTATGAAATTAACGGCCAGCCTGAAACTCGTATGAATGTGGTTAAACAAGTGTTAGATAATTTTATTGGTGAGCTGAAGGGAAACCGATTTAGTTTAGCAATTTATGCCGACAGTGCTTATACCTTGTTGCCGCTCACAAATGACCAAACCCTAGCGCGTTTAATGTTAAAGCGTTTAAAACCCTATTTAGCTGGACGAACCGATACGGCGATGGGTGAAGCATTAGGTTTAGCATTAAAACAGACCGATCAGTCCACAGGGATTGCTAAGGCTAATGATCAAACATTAAAAAGAGTGGTGGTGTTAATTAGCGATGGGTTAAGCCAACCTAGCCGAATAGAGTTAACAGAGGCGGTTAATTATGCTCAGCTATTAGACGTGCCAATCTATAGTATTGGGGTTGGCGCTAGCAGTGAGCAAGCTGACAAACGCATTTACAGTGGCTTGTTGTATCAACCCTTAGAGTCAGAATCGTTACAAGCGTTAGCTGAGCAGACCAAAGGGCAATATTTTCAAGTGGGCAGTGGGCAAGAAATTACCGCGGTTTTAGAGCAGATTAATAAGGCGGAAGGTGTGCCTTATATCGCACCACCTGCACCGCCACAAAAACAAGACTTATACCCTTATCCGTTAATTGTTGGCTTAGTGCTTTTGGGTATTTATTGGGTTCTGAGTCTTTTATGGATGAGTTATGTCGCTCAATCTAAGGCAAAACCCAGTCGTCCAAAACCAGTGAAAGGAGGCGCATAAATGATTGAAGCCTTTTTAAACGGTGATATGGTTTGGCGTGCGCCGATTTGGTTATGGGCGTTGGCTCTGCCATTGGCTATTGGATTGATGCAACGTTTATTACGTAACAGTCAAAAGCAAAACTATGCGGATAGCCACCTTTGGCCATGGGTGGCTGGCGATGGTTTAGTCAACGCTTCAGAATCTTCTATTTCAAAAGCTACCAGGCCTGGTTATTTGTGGCGTGGCTTAACGTTCTTAAAAACGTTGTTGACTTGGCTATTTACTCCAAGTCGTTTTTTGACGATTGCTTGGCTATGTTTTGTTATCGCGATTGCTGGCCCAAGAAGTTTAGATACTGAGTTTGATGTGCAAACGCGTAATGGTGTAGATGTGGTGATTGATATTGATTTATCGCAATCTATGACGGCCGAAGATGTTTTGCCTAATCGTTTTCTGTTTGCAAAGTCCATAGGCGAAACTTTAGTGAACCAGTTGGAAGCAAACGATAGAGTAGGGTTAAGCGTTTTTGCAGGGCAGCCGCATACGGTTGTACCCTTAACCTATGATAAAAACGTCTTTAACCAAGCGCTAAATCAGATTGAGCCAGGAACGCTACCTATTAAAGGCAGTTGGTTAGATTTAGCTTTAATTATGCTACCTATTAAAGGCAGTTGGTTAGATTTAGCTTTAATTGGCGCTTTAAATGTCTTAACACAAACGGGCAGACCCGCAAAAGTTTTAGTGGTATTTACCGATGGTGCACCCCCGTTTTGGAAGCCGATAAAATTCCCTAAAGTGGTTGAGTCATTAGAGGTCACTAAGTCTCAAAAACAGTCCGATACGGGTGTTAAGGTTATTTATGTGGGTTTGGGTAAAACACGTTCGGCGACCATTCCTGATAGCTCTCACTCTTCTGGTAAATTACATGTTAACGGTTTATTAGTTCAGAGTCGTTTGGAAGAGAGTCAGTTAATGAAGTTGGCTCAAAAAACAGAAGGTGTGTATTTGCGAGCAGAACCTGGCCAAGACTTTATGCAAAAGCTAGTTGCTGAGGTGATGCAAACTGCCGCAAGTTACCAAGATGCCACCTCAAGAAAGGTTTGGATCAACTATGCTCAACCCTTTATGGTGGTAGGTTTGATTAGTTTACTATTAGCCTTTTATCTTTGGCAGATTACTTTAGGGTTAGGTCAAGCTTCTAAAAGTCGATTAACATCTCTTAAAACCATTGGGGAGAGGCGTAAAACCAATTCTTCTTCTCTCTCTGTCGTAAGTGGTTTAGTCGCCATTCAGCTCGCTACAATACTGACATTTAATATTTGGCCAACGACAACTATGGCAGCTGAAGAAGCAAAAAGTGACAGTGTAAACCTTGAACATGCATATCAAGCATTTAGCAGTGAATCTTATGAATTAGCGCAAGCTTTATATGATGCCTCTCCCAACTTTGAAGGTTGGTTTGGGGCTGGTGCAGCAGCCTATAAACAGGACGATATTGAAAGTGCCGTGCTGTACTTTAGACAAGCGGCTTGGCAAGCACCTAGTGAGTTACAACGTGCCCAGGCTTTATATAATTTGGGTAATAGTTACTATCAAGCTAATTTGCTACCGCAAGCAATAGAGTCTTTTCAGCAGGCGCTAAAGTACCACTCTCCCTATGATAAAGCTAAGCACAATTTGGCTCTTGCACAAGAGCGTCATCAACTTGAGTTGCAAGGTAAGTTAAAAAAACAAAAGAAAGAAGGAAAAGGAGAGGGTGAAGGTTCGCAAGGAAGTGATTCTGCCGGAGCTTTTTATGGTGGTCAAAAACCAGCCGACTCTGACTCAAAAGATCAAGGTGTTGGCTCTGATGGCGATTCATCTGGCGGTAATCGTCATGGTAATAAAGTGAACTTACCTGACTCAGATGAATTGACAGATTATCGTTTAAACCCAAGTATTGCTAAGTTGCGCTTAAATAGCTTGGAGAAGGATAGTTCTGTTAATAAAGTGATACGTGCCCAGCAAAATCAGCAACGAGCTGAAAAGTTTGAACATGAATTGCAGCAATTAAAAGATGACCAGAAAATATTGTTAAAACGCATTTTTGAACGTGATGCAGGCTTTCAGGCTAAACAAGAAAAAGCCCACGCTATTCCAGGAATACAGCCATGGTAAAAATAGCCTTAGCAATCTTATTCTCGAGCTGGTTTTTGCTGTTGAATTTGGCACAGGCTATTGAGATTCCACCTCCTGGTGTTAACTATTCCAAACTTGCTCAAAAAACCTTATCGATTAAAGTCAAAATTCGTCCACAAAAAGTTCAACTTGGTGAGCCCGTTACTTTGGTGATTGAAGGAGAACAGCTTGCCAAATCGATTGCTAAGATTGATTGGTCTGTGTTCACTCAAGATTTTGCAATAGACGATATGAACCAAGGTTCAAGTCTATTAAGGGTACGGTTGTACCCTCTAAAAACAGGCGATATCAGCATTAAGGCACAAACTGCGGGGGCGATACAGATACCAGAAACCATTGTAAGCGTTGAAGAAAATCCAGACGTACAGGTGAATTGGACTTCTCCTCAAACCATTTTTTATAGTCAGCAGCAAGCCATATGGCAAGCCGATGTTAAGGTTTTGAATCCTGCGTTCTTAGTTGAGTTACAGCCACGAGAGCAGCAAGACAAACAAGACGTTACTGTGCACCTGTTTAAAGAGAACCTTATGGCATCTTATGAAATGCCGACGGTATTTGAAAAGCAAACTCTAACGCTAGAATCTCCGGTGATTGAAGTCAAAAATACCACTAACCGACGCTGGAAGTTTTTTGATTCTACAAAAGAAGTTCAGCTTCAGCCATTGCCTAGTTTTTTACCGGTGTCTGTTGCTGTTGGTGAGTTAGAGTGGGAAATTGAACCACTTAACCGTTTCTATCAAACAGGTGAATTGGATTACTGGCAATGGCAATTAAAGGGGCACGGGTTAACGACTGAGTATTTAAAGGCGGCTGCTTACCAGTTGGTGTCGCAACTTCAACATAGTGAACAAGTGAGCTGGTTGTCTGAGTCCATGCAGACGGAACAAGCTTTTGATGAGCATGGAATGTTGAGTAGGTTACAGGTTCAGGTGCCATATCGAATTAATCAACCAGGCCTGGTAACTTTTCCAGAGCTAGTTTTACGCGCTTTCAGTCCACAAACAGGCAAGGTGGAGCAACAAACGTTTAGTCATTCAATGGCTTTGGTTATGCCAGCTTGGATAATTTGGGTTGTGCAATGGATAGCTTTAGTGCTTGTTTTGTTTGTTTTATTTATGGTGTTATTTGTAATTAAACAGGCCTGGTATAACCTGGGATTGGTTAAAGGTATCCGCAATGCACAAACGCCACAAGATATCTGGTTTGCAATGCAAGCTTGGCAGAATCACCAGGCCTGGTATCAAGTTTCGTTAGCACTGGATAATTCAACGTCGATTGGACTGTGGCAGCAATGGTATTTCGCTACTTATGCTGTGAGTGAAAAACAAATCCAAACCACCCAACAGTTGATTCATTTGTTAAATAAAGCGCTATTTTCGCAATCAATGAGTAACCGAGATGTTGAGGAAAGGAGTGATGTGCAAGATGTTGAAGCTGTGTTGTTTGCGGTAGCCAAAGAGTGGTCTGCTAGGCAGTCAATTTGGCCTTCTTTTGCTCAGATCGAAACTTTACCTGTCACAAATTAAGCAACAGGTAAGCAATACAGTTAGTCGTTGATTTCAAATGGCTTCACAATGCGTTGATATTTCTTATAAGCGATTGTAAATGCATAGAGAAGTGATCCAACGATTATCGCTGTTCCAAGATATAACAAACCCGTTGAGAATGCGTTATCTCTAATGAAGTTAGGGATCATCAAGATAAATCCTAAAATAAAGCCCAATGTGGCTGTTTTAACGGCAACCTTTACGATGCTTCTAGTGAGAAGCTGTTTGTGTTCTGCTGAGCCTAATTCCATGGAATTCTCGCTTAATTAATGTGTTAACTAATGATTCTGTTTAACACGGAATTAAACAGAGTCTTGTTTGGTTTGTTTTAGCTCAATTACGTTGGCTGCGTTAGCTTATTATGGCTTTATTTCGGTAGGTTCTGCTCCAACCAACGGCTGAAATTACCATAATCCATAGCCCCGGCCATTCTCGTTAGCTCTTTGCCCGACTGAAATATCGCTAAAGTTGGGATAGATCGAATGCCATATTGTGAGGCAATTTGCTGTTCATTTTCGGTGTTTATTTTTACAAAACGTGCCTTAGGTTCAAAATTAGCCGCTGCTTGAGCGAAAGTGGGGGCAAAACCTTGGCAAGGACCACACCATGGTGCCCAAAAATCAACCACTAAAGGCTGGTCAGTTTTGTGCAGGGCGCGCGTAAACTGCTCGCCATTCATTTCAATCGGCTTACCAGGAAATAAGTTCTGTTTACATTTTCCACAGGTCGCCTGCTTGCTCAATTTTTCATCTGCAACGCGGTTTAATCCACCGCAACTTGGGCACATAATAATCATCGTGTTAAGTCACTCCACTTATTTAAGAGAATTTTGTTATTACTTGATAAATAACAACAAAACTTAATAATTCAAGGCCTAAAACTAAGATTTGTTCATTACTAAAAGGTGTTTTTTCTACTCAGCTAACCAGCCTGGTTTAGGGCTTTCTCGTTTTCCCGCATTAAAGCCTTCATTGACAAAGCCATGTAGGGTTTCATCGTGACAATGTATCAGTTCAATAATTTTAGGATCATCACTAGTTAGTGTTGCCTCAACCCCATTTTCAATATTATGGTATTCCATATTGATTTGGTCTTTGTATTCAAATAAAGCAGAAAATAATGGGTCCCAAGAACGAATCGCTCTACCCATGCCAAAGCGTTTTTCCATACCCACCACATGTTCTTGAAGAATTCTGGCGAGTTCAGGGGATTCGGATGTGGTTCGGCTGCAAATTCCGTTAGTGAGTTTTTCCGTAGTCCGCTTAAGCTCAGTGTGTTGTTCGAGTAACTGACTAAACAAGGCTTGGTCTTGCTTGTGTTGTTCGTCACTACCGTGACCATGTTTGTAGTTGCGGTGTTTAGATTTACTTTTCATAACCATTACGACCCCTTAATACTCCATTAGACTAGTTTTATTGTAGGCAGTTTTTGGCTTGTTGTCTTCATAAGAAAATCAGGCAAGAATTTCAGGCAAAAAAAAGCGCGGTATTGGTCGTACCACGCTTTTAGAGCTGAGGAGCATCAAGAACCTATTTTAAAACAGGGAATGTTTTTTAAGGTTTTTAAGACTATATAAGGAGCAACTAGAATAAAGTGATTAAGTTTATTGAAGTCAACTAAAGTTTACTGCTCAACCTGAATTAGGGCAATAGGTAAATATTGAGGAAGTATTGAAAGAGTATTAGTTGCTTATGAGGGCATTAGAAAAATTAATGCAGGAGCGGTTATGATCTAAGAGCTTGGTTGCATTATAGGTTTATTTTGTTAAAACTCATAGGGTTAAAGCGGGACTGTTCAACCAAGCTTATTCAGCTCTTATCCTGCTTTAAGTCATTATTAATTACTGTTAAGCGTTATTTTTCAGATGCAACCGTTTTAGTCTCAGTTGATTCAGTAACGATCGATTCTGGTGTTTCAGTAATGTCTTCTTTAACTGGTGTTTTATCTTCGATTACCTGCTCATTAATAACCTTTGAAGAGGCTGTTTTACCATCATGTTTACCTGAAGGATTAGCAAATTGATCATTAAGTTTTTGAATTGCTTTTTTACTGGCATTAACAATATTGCTTAACTTGCGACGGTTACGTTTGCTCCAACCTCTTGGTTCTTTAGGGAACATGCCACGCCAAAAACGGGTGTTATGTCGTAAAGCATTAGCCAATTGCGGATTGGTTTTTTCAATTCTAGCAGAGTCCCATTTTGAAAATTTAGCACGTAAAAACCAATGAATGACAAAAATAATAAACACTGCTGCAGCACTAAAACCAGCGCCATAAATTATGGATTCTTGCATCATTTGAAATACTGGCCACTCTAAGAATGGAATATCAAACATGCCAAAGGCCTTCAGCCCAAAGAACATTGCTACTATTAGAGCAGTAAAGACAACGATGTCTGAAGCAATAACCTTTCTTCTCCATGAAGTAATGGCTTTTTCGATGAGTGGTATTTTGTGAACATGCATATCTTCGACGATGTTTTCCATCGCGTTAGCAATACGATAAGTACGCTCTATACTGACCTTGTCAATTCTTGAATTAATGCGTGCTAAATCTAAATCTTTCTTACGTTTGAATCGTTCTGCTTTTGCACTATCGTTAAAATCATTTGCGGATTCTTCATTATAAATAGCATAGAAGTTTCCACCCACTAAGCCTTGGCTAGAGATTGCACGTTGCCAAGATCCAATGACCTCTTCAGGGTTGTCCTCTTGAGCTGCAGTGTCGATTTGGTTAAGAATGTAGAGTATTTTATCGGAGTCTTTGCGGGTAATAGTTGTGGCTACTAGATGCTCTAAAGTATCACGCATAGCGCCTGGTTCAGGATGTCGAGCATCAAAGAAAACCAAGACTAAATCTGACATTTCGATAATATGATTTGTAATACGTAAGGTTGAATCGCGCTGAGAATCGGCATCAAAACCAGGAGAATCAATGACAATTTTGCCTTTTAAAACATCCGCATTCGTTGTTTTAAGTTGCAGATAGTTATCAATACGGCTGCCTTCTCCAGTTTCTACTTTTTCAATCTCTTTACTGATACCAAAAAAAGGAAAACGCGGATCAGAGTCTAATGCCAGGCCTGGTAAAGTGGTAACTTCATCATTGCCACCGTAGCAGAGTACGGTAAATTTATCATCAATCGCTTGGTTACCCGTAGATTGAACCTCTTTACCCGTATAACCATTAATAAAGGTTGATTTACCTGCAGAAAATGTACCTAGCACAGAGATTAACGGCCACCAAGATATTTGAGTTGCGTAAGACTCATTACGCTTTAACAAACCTGTTTTGTAGCCGATTTTATCCAGTTCTTTATAGGTATTGATGATATCTAATAGAACTGGATTTTCTTCAGTAAGGTGTTGTTGCAATTTAAGATAGCGCTCTTTTGGTGTCATTATTTCGCTTCCTCAGTTGTAGTTTGTGGTGGTGCAGGTTGAGCCATTCTTGGTTGGTTATAAGGTGTTGGATAGTTATAACGTTGCATTGCCGGCGGTGGTGGCGGTTGATTATTACGTTTTGTTTTGCCACCAGGTAGCATAGACCAAGGCATAACACTGTTCATTGACCTCATAGGTGTGGATATATTCTCGTTTAACTCACCTAAATTTGAACTCATTGAATTGGTTGAATATACCATTGAGTACACCGAATGGCTCATGCTGTTAACGGACGAATTCATGCTATGGATTGCGTTAGTCATCTCTACAATTCTGTCACTCATTGTGGTGACAGATTCCATATTACGGTTCATTTTATCCATATGGATATTGATTGCACCCATTTGATAGTCAATCTGGTTCATTTTTTGATTTAAAGTATTGGTCATTGTGACAACGGCTTTAGTCATTGCGTACATGTTGTTAGATATGTTTCGCATGTCGTTAGTGACATTGTAAATCAAATAAAATCCATATACGGCAAGGATAACAAAAGCAATCATCATAGGATAAATGACTTTTTCCCAACGACGAACTCCCTTGGTCATCGCGTGGGCTAAGTCATTTAAGTCATATTTTTCTTCAATGTCATTATTTTTATTATTATCAGGCATTAAGTTTCCTTAGTTGAGAAAGTAACTGACATCTAACGCATTAGGTGCCTTAGTAGTTCTTTGCGCTTACTTAATTAGCTTGTACAGCTGTGTAGATTGTTACATCATTTGCGTAGGAGGTATTCCTGAACGCATCCTATGCTGTTGTCTTTTCATATGCATTAAGTACGCATGATATCTAGCTTTTTGTGCTTTTTGCATCTCAATCATTTGTGGGTTAACAGACATTTTTTGTATAGCTGGCATGGCCTGCGTGTTTTGTTGAGGCATTTGCTGCATAGGTTGCATCGGAGCCATTGGCTTCATTGGCGCATAGTTATACTTTGGCATTGGTTTCATAGGCGGCATAGCCTGTGTGTTTTGCTGAGGCATTTGCTGCATAGGTTGCATCCCGAGCCATTGGCTTCATTGGCGCATAGTTATACTT
>JGI11705J14877_10002069_pt1 | contig 11049 bp, 9 predicted proteins | sample Etolaghawater15m_FD_14877 | JGI IMG/M metagenome (IMG submission 14877) | reverse complement strand
CTTCTTCGTTTGTCTCAATAAACGGACCTTCAATCAAGTCAATACAATAGGGAACTGCTGGAAAAACTGCGTCTAAACATTCTCGTATTGACTTTGGTTTTCCAGGAAGATTAATGATGAGACTCTTCCCACGAATTCCAGCCGTTTGACGGGACAAAATTGCAGTAGGTACATACTGTAAACTTACTTGACGCATTAACTCGCCAAAGCCCGGCATCATCTTTTGGCATACATTCTCTGTCGCCTCAGGAGTGACATCACGAAGTGCTGGACCAGTTCCACCTGTGGTGACCACCAAACAACACCCTGTCTCATCACAAAGTTCTTTCATAGTGTCTTCAAGAATATCCTGCTCATCGGGAATACACCTATACACTATCTCAAATTCACTGCTTAAATAATCTTTCATAGTATCTTGAATAGCTACACCTGAAATATCTTCATAAATTCCTTTACTTGCCCTGTCGCTTGCCGTTATCACACCGATTTTAATTTCTGCCATCACACTCTCTTTTTAAATTATTTGTAAACAATGGTTTGCACTTTTTACATACGTTACTGTAGCCACTTGTAAAAAAAATTCTTGCGCAGCCAGCACATCTATTATTGCATCTTCACCACCAAGATAGACTTCTATTATGACGCCTTTAGATTCTAAGTCTTTTAAGGCATTTAAATTCCACTTATATTCCAGTAACTCTTCTAAGTCTTCTAAGGCTGTTTGAGTATAGTTTAATTTATGCACCTTATATGGTAAAAAGCAACTCTCTCGAAACTGACTTAAATACTTTTCCTTACTTTTTGAATAAGATAAAGTTTGAAGTCTTTTGAACTTCTCAGACTTTGTTTGAAAAAAAGCTGGTGAAAAAAGTTGTAACGTATCTACTCTCTTAGTATTTTTTAAACATTCCTGCACATACCCAAAAGCTTTTATTGCCCCATAGCTAAAACCACAAACAGTATACTCTGATTCTTTAATCAAAGATGAGAACAACTCCTCTTCACCTGAAAAAGAAAAACCACTATAAAATTTCATCGATATACTTTAAGACTTCATCTTTAGAGATACTTTCTCTTTCGTATAAAACAAGTTCAACTTTTTTCATTACCTTATCCATTGAACTAATTAAATCTTTACACTCAGAATAAAGTCTAGCCATTACTAATTCTTCTTCATTCTCAGATTTTATAAGCGATTTTCCCATGCCATAGTCATTTAACATTCTTTGAATTAATTCTTTTGCCTCATCTAAATCACCTTTAGCTGTACTTGTATGTTCACCAAACTTCAGCTCACATGCCACAACCCCAGCTAAAAGCATTTTTACGCAAGATTCTAGCTCGTGCTTTATCATTGGGGCATCTGTTGATGGTGTAAGTTTTTCGTTTGAAAGCATTAATTTCTCAAATGCAAGATCAAAATAACTTGCACTTACAACCTTCCCTGCCTGGTAAGTAACACGATAGTCTTTTTGCTCGCTACTAAGTATCTGTAGTTTTTTCTTTCCAAACATAACTTTATCTTTTACTTGATGAAAATGTTCTAGAGTAACTTGAAAATCATGTTGTCGCAAAGCTAAAAGTGCAGCCTCATTAACCAGTGCTGCTAAGGAAGCACCATTAAACCCCACAGTCATATTTGCAAGTATTTTAATATCTACCTCATTTGGTACTTTCACTAAGTACTTTGAAAGAATCGACTGTCTTTCTCTTTTGGTTGGAAGTTCAACAAATACCCTTCTATCAAATCTTCCAGCACGAAGTAGTGCTGAATCAAGAACATCAATCTTATTTGTTGCAGCTACTACAATAACACCGCTAGAGCCTTCAAAACCATCCATTTCTGTAAGTAATTGATTGAGAGTAGCTTCTCTCTCATCATTTCTTTGTCCATCACGTTTTTTACCCACAGCATCAATCTCATCAATAAAGATGATAGATGGTGAATTATTTTTTGCTGCAGCAAAAAGTTCATGTACGCGTTTTGCACCCATACCAACATATATCTGTACAAAAGATGCCCCACTTTGGTAATAAAATGGAACTCCCGCCTCATGTGCTACAGCTTTGGCTATCATAGTTTTTCCCACACCTGGAGGACCTACTAAAAGAACACCACGTGGCATTCTTGCACCAAAATTTTTATAGCGTTTTGTATTTTTCATAAAATCTATGATTTCTTCAAGTTCTATTTTAACATCTGAAATCCCACCAATATCAGAAAAAGAGATATCACTTTTTGTAGCTTTTATCACAGTAGTCATATCTGATGGAGTATTTAGACCTAGTTCTTTGGAGTCTGAACTTGTATTTTCTTTATTTTGCCACCATCTAAAGCCAAGTGAACCTAGACCTAAAAGCAATATAAAAAATAGAAGATAGACAATAAAACTTGCACTTCCACCAACTTCCACATAATGGTCTCTAAACATTTTTGGACTTACCTGAGAAGATGCAATTCTATAAACATCCGCACTTGTTTTTATATAAATATGTTTTTTTGTCGCGACAATGCTTATGATATCGTTTCCAGATAATATCTCATCTGCTTCTTTGAGACTCACTGGAGTAGAGTTATCTCTAAGTATTGCAAAAAGCACTAATGCGATTACAAGAAATGCAGATATATAAAGTGCTATTTTATTTGTTTTAGAGCTCAGCATAATTATAATCCTCTTTTACTTTATAATTTTCAATAGTAATCCAATTTCCATTTAAATCTTCATCTGATTTGATTATAATCTTATTGAAATGTTGATCATAACCATGGTATAAACCATCTTTTTCACTCTCAATCAAAACTTCTAGTACGCCCTTGAATGCTTCTCTAAATTCATAATTTTTCTGCTTTATAAGTGCGTCTAACTCATGGAGTCTTTCCTTGGCTATTTTTCCATTGACTTCTGGCTTCATCGTTGCTGATGGGGTCCCATCTCTTTTAGAATAAGTAAATGAATGTATATGCGTAAGAGGCAATGCTTTTGCATTTTCCATCGCTTCAAGCCATAATTCTTCACTTTCTCCTGGATGTCCCGTTATAAAATCCGTTCCAACTGTAAAACCTTTAGAATGAAGTAATTCAAAAAGTTCTTTATCTTGCTTGTATACATTACGTCTATTCATCATCTTAAGCATTTTTGGTGAAGTATGTTGTAGGGCAATGTGCAAGTGCTTCTCAAGCCAAGGCTCATCAAGCAGCTCTAAAAATTCATCAGTGATCTGAATAGGTTCTACACTTCCTAGTCTTATCCGTCTAACACCTCTAATTTGAGAAATACGTTTCATAAGTTTTGCAAGTGACGTTTTTGTGTCCTGTCCATAACTCCCAACATTTGTACCTGTTAAAATAAATTCACCAAAACCATTAAGAGCAAGTCTTGAAATTTGTTCGAGTATACGCGACTCATCCATACTTCTAGCATCCCCACGGACATAGGGGATGATGCAATAGGAACATCGAAAATTACATCCCTCTTGAATCTTAATAAAAGCCCTGCTCTTTCCTATAAAATCATCCACAACACTTTCGTCTACATGATTTAAATCGCCGGGATTGTAAAAGGATGTCTCTTGGGCTAAAAGAGTATCGATCTTTTCTTTTTCACTTTGTCCAAACACTCCATGCACACGTTTTTCTTCTAAGAGTTTTTCGCCTTTAGTATGTGCGCCACAACCTGTCAAAAAAACTTTAGCAGAAGAATTTTTTTCCACTTGAGAGATGTAAGAGCGCACATGTGTGTCAGCACCGTTTGTAACAGTACATGAGTTTATCACTATCGCATCTGCTTCTTCTTCGTTCTCTGTGATTTCAAAATCTTTCATAGAGCTCATCATTACCTGAGAGTCATAAAGATTTGTACGGCATCCGAAGGTTTTAAAATAAACTTTTTTCATTTATACTGTCTCATCATTCACATCAAAAGGCGGAGTTCTGAGTGCCTCATTTTGTAAGTGTAATTTTTGTGTAGGATATGCAATAGTGATATCATCTGCATTATTATAAGCTTCAACAATATCCACAGAGATAACACTTCTAAGAGTGAGTGTTGCATACGCATTTGTGAGATACCAAGCATCTATCACAACACCGTTTGGTTCAATAAAAGAAAATATTCTCGGTTCAACATTTGTATTTTTAAGACTGTAGTGACTACGCAATTTATTTAATTGTTTTCTTGTGATATCTGTATAACCTTTTGAATACTTTTTAGATATCTCCTTAGCAATATGCATAGCTTTTTTGTGATTTGAATCAAAAGTAATGGTTATATGAACACCATCCCAAACAGTCTTTAAACTATGATGAGCATAGTTTGCAATCATTCGGGTAAAGACATAGTTATTTGGAATAAAAACTATACGCCCTGCTCTTCGATTNACACTCACAGATGTCAATGTAATATCCTCAAAAACAGTCATACGAAGTAATGAAATATCCATTACATCACCTACATATTCTGTCCCATCCATAATAACACGAATTCTATCTCCAACATGTATACTCCCACCAAAAACAAGAACGAGCCACCCTAAAATGCTCATAAACCAATCTTTCATTGCAATCGCAATACCTGCAGATGCAAAACCTAAAATCGTGACTAAATAACTTACATTTTCTATGTAGTTAAAAAATATAATAATGATAATAAATGTTACATTTGTAAAGGTAATAATTTTATTTGCCATATAAAATCGTTCATTATCTGTGATATATTTTTTAACAATAAGCTTAAGTAAAAAGAAGAATAAAAACAATACTAAAATTAAAATCCCAATATTAACTAGTCTCATAGCTTGCTTTTCAATATCTTTATTAATATTTACTTCAATAATTTCTAGCCTTTTTTGATACACTTCAGCTGTAACACTCATCGTATCTAAGGCAGTTTCAAATCTTTTTAATTGTTTTTGTTTTTTTTCTAAACTTTCTAAGTATTTTTTTTCTTTGTCTATTTTTTTAATATCTTCATAAATTGATTTTTCTTTTCGAAGTAAAATGACCAATGAAGCCAATTCCTCTTTTCGAGATATATAGTCACTAAGATAAGCATTTTGTGTTTTAACAAGAGAAATACCTGTGAAAATCTCAAGTGGATTTGTAATTTCTGATATTTCTTCTATTTCAGGTGGAGTAAGTAATCTTGAAAAAGGCGCTGTTCCCTTTTCTTTTAATTTTTCTATTTGAGAAGCTAAAATTTTTTCTTTTGAAATTAAAGCATTAAGCTCATCAAGTTCACTGATAGTGCTGCCGTTTTTCTTTAAAAATTTAATTCTATTTTTAATGTTATCGAGTTTTAAACGAATATCTAAAGATGTCATATAAGAAGCATAACTTTTCATCCATACTTTTTCTTTAGCGATTTTTTCTTCTATCTTTTCTAAATCTGAGAGATAATCATTTATCCTAGCTTCTCTTTGCTTATCTATTTCTACTTGAGTTTCATCTAGTTCAACAGTAGTATTTAAATCTTCATTTGTTGCAAAAAGAGATAAAGATATGAAAAGTAAAAGAAAAAATATTTTTTTCATTAAATGGCACCCAACTCATCAAGCACACAAACCAATAAGTCTTTTTCACATGCATCTGTAATTTTCACATCCCCAAGACCAACTGGAAGAATAAAGGTTATAGTAGAGTCAGCACTTTTTTTATCGAGATAAAAGGTCTCATAAAACTTTTGAGTATCTTTTATAGCATAAGATGTTGGCAGGTCATACTTTTGCAAAAGAGTTTTTACCCTAGAGGCTTCATCTTCAGTCATTAAACCCATTTTCACAGAAGTCATGTTTGCTAAAACCATACCGATAGCAACAGCTTCACCATGAAGATATGTTTTATACTTTGTTTCATTCTCTATAACATGCCCAAAAGTGTGTCCGTAGTTAAGTGCCGCACGAATACCGTGCTCTTTTTCATCTTGTGCCACAACGTTTGCTTTTGTTTGCACTGCTCGCTTGATTACTTCTGCTAAAACATCTTTGTTTTTTAAATCTGCATTTTCTAAAAATTCAAAAAAGTCTTTGTTGAATGTAACTGCCATTTTAACAATCTCTGCAACGCCTGCTCCAAATTCACGAGAAGGAAGCGTTTCTAAAAATGACGGATCTATATAGACAGCTTTAGGTTGATGAAAAGCCCCTATAAGGTTTTTACCATATTTATTATTCATCCCTGTCTTCCCACCAACACTTGCATCTACTTGAGAAAGTAATGTTGTTGGAATCTGAATAAAATCAATACCTCTTTGATAAATACTAGAAGCAAAACCAGTCATATCACCTATAACACCACCACCAAAGGCGATAAGCATTGACTTACGGTTAAATCTATTTTCAAACATAGACTCTAAAATAAGATCTATACTTTCTTGATTTTTGTATTCTTCACCATCTGGCACAGTAATGATATGTAACTCTTTAGCACTGATCTTTGTTAAAAGAAACTCAAGGTGAAGTGCTGCAATTGTAGGATTGGTAACAATTGCCACTTTTGTGTCAAAATGCATCGCTGCTAAAGTATCTATTGTTATATCATATGAATTATCTACAACTTTTTTGAGAGGAATATTGACTTTCATTTTTTATCCAAAATTAAATTAGATATATAATACTTAATTTAAGATAAAAAGTCCCTAAAAGCCTATTTTATAATTGCACAGGGATAAAGATCTGATGGTTACTATCTAACTTATGGTAGAGAAGTTCGTTATCCGTAGAGAATAATGACAAAATTCGTCTTGCAGTTAATTTATGTGTAAATGGAAGTATTTGAATAAAATTTTTCTTATTTCTAAGCGTTCTTATGGGGTTTTCATTCCCCTTAAACACTTTAATAGACTTAGAAAATATTGTTGAAAGATTATAATAGTGTTCAATAACCTGCTCTTTATCTTTTTGATGTTCATTTAGGTAGTTATAGAGCTCAATATTAAAGCCCATTTGCTCAGAAATATCAAAAATAGTTGAAGATATTTTTTCTAAATCACGGTTATCACTTAAAATTATTGTTGTATCTTTAACTTTTGAGAAACTTTTATCTGATATTTTAAGCACTGGCACATGAGATTCATAAAGTCTAGTCCGCATAGTATATGAACTAAACATTTCACGAGAAACAATAATCAAACCAATATGATATGTTTTTATATCTTCAAAAAATTTTTCTTTTAACCTAGTATTATCATATTCAATTTCTACAACAATATCTTCTTCTCTTAACTCTTTGAGTTTTTGTAAAATAGCAATATTTCCAGGATTGACAATTTTGACAATAAGGTCATGACTAAATTTCTTATGTACAAAAACTGCTCGTCTTACATACTCTTCTATCGTATCGTGATTTACAAGGTTCATATCAATATAAAGATACAAGTTCGATCCAAAAGGCTCAGGGAATTGTCCAAGTTCTCTTTTTATCGCACGATAGACTGACTTTAAAACTGCTGGTTCACCAACAAGGACAAGTAAATCATTTGGTTGAATCATTCTTCTTCTCGAGGGCATGACAAGTTTTCTGTTTCTATATATTGCAACGATACGCCAGTTTTTCTGCTCAATAACTCCAATGTGCCTATAAACAAAAGAACTTCCAAATGGAACCATAACTTCCATTATTTCGCCTTCACCAATTCCAACATTTTGTGCGATTACGGGTACATTTGGTAAATAGTCTAAAAGTCTAGACGAAAGAATTTCATTTGAGTTGACTAAAACCAAGTTTGGGTCTTCATTGTTTAAAGACCACTTGTCCAATAGCATAACACGAAGCTGTTTATTCATTGAACGAATATTTTTGAGAGTATTTTCAACATCAACAAGATTATCCATAGCAATAATTACTTGTAAAAAATCCATCTTTAGAAGATTAGATATTTTATAAAGACTTGTTGGATCAAACTCATAAAATTTAAAACGTGCTGGATTTATATCTTTATATTTTCTAGCTTTTATTTCCACTACATAGTAAATGTTTTCACTACTGTATGTTTCGCTTACTCTTTGAATAAAATGAGAGCCTATATCTCCATCGCTTATGATTAAAATTTTTTTCATCTAATTATCTCAAAGTTGCGTTAACTTTTTTTACCCATAAATTTTTCTCAGCTTTTGTCCATTTTTTATCTATAAAGTAGCCAGTAATTTTAATCCACTCTTGTGTTACTTTTGTTGTAGTAAATGAACTTCTATCTTCCCATACAAATAAAACATTACCATCTATAGCATCATAAATTTGACTCTCTTTATTGAGACGGTATGTTCCTGTTTTGAAATCCAAAACATCAGTAGAAGCTTGTTTTTGTATGTTTTCTTTCATCATAAGATTAGGAAAAGGATTATCATCTATACAAATTTCTTTTTCCATAATTATAGGTTTTTTAGTGTTATTTATTTTATTTTTCAAAGATAAAATAATATTATCCTTATTTTTAATAATATTTTCATATTTTGCTTTTAAGTTATCCGATAAGGATTTATTCTTTACTTTTTCATTTTTTAATTTGTCTTCTAAAATATTTTCATTTATTTTCTTTGATTTTTCATTTGTAGCTAATTTTTCACTTTTAACATCTTGCAATTTTACTAAATCATCCATTTGAGAAACCAAAAGAGTATTTTTAACTTTTTCTTTTTCTAGAAGAGTTTTATATTCTTCTAAAAGCTTTTTTGTCTTTGCTAACTCAATTTTCAAACTTTCATCAAGATCATTTGTAAGGAGTAATTTATTCGTACTTGTAGCTTTACGCTCCTTCATACATTCTGTATAATTAGATCTTAATTTTTCAATATCTTGCACAATAGATTCCATTCTACTTATCTCGTTTGCTACAGCAAAAACACTCAAAAAAAAAGTTAAATATATATACTTCACCTTAAACCTTCTTTGTTAATTTCACACCCATCTCAAGATGGTGTGTATATGGAAACTGATCAAAAACAGCCATTTCTATTACATCATGCGTAGCACTTAGTATTCCTAAATCTCTCACTAAAGTTTCAGGATTACATGAGATATATAAAATATTTTCATATCTTGTACAGAACTTACAAGAGGCTTCATCCATACCTGATCTTGGAGGGTCCACAAAAATACTCGATATGTTGTAATCTTCTATATCAATCTCTTCCATACGTCTAAATTCTCGTACACCATCAAGAGCATCAACAAACTCTTCCACACTCATTCTTACAAATTCTATATTCTGAACATTATTTAAAAGCATATTCGCTTTTGCTGCATTAATAGAAGATTTAGAAATTTCAGTAGCTAAAACTTTGTTAAACTGTTTCGCAAAAGGAATGGTAAAGTTTCCTGCACCGCAATAAAGTTCAAGCAAATCACCTTTAATACCATCTAATTGCTTTAAAGACCAAGTGATCATTTTTTCATTTACACTAGCATTTGGCTGTGTAAAGCTATTTTCAATATGTTTGGACTTATATACTTCACCATTTATAGATAAACTTTCAGTAATATAATCTTGAGCAATTATAACTTTTTGTTTTCTACTACGTCCTATTATATAAATACCAAGTTCATTTGAAATTTTGCTAGCTATTTCTTGCCAAGCTTCATCAAGCTTTCTATGATACAAAAGAGATACAACAATTTCTCCATTACTAGAACTTAAAAAATCTGCACCAAAAAGTTTAAAACCTATCTCTTTATCTTTTATAGACTCAAGCAGTTTAGGCATAAGTTCTAAAATATACTCATTTACTTGAGGACATTCTTTTATGAGGACCACACCTTTTTTATCAACATGATTCATAGCATAATGAATATCATCTCCAATATGCCATATTTTAAATTCACTACGAGATCTGTAATTTTGCTTTGGTGAAGTTGCTATATAGAAGTCATCTGTATAAAAATGAGCAAACCTTTCTTTATTTAATTTAATTTTATTTTCTAGTTGTGTCTCGTAGCCATCTTCATAAGCTACGCAAGCACCACACTCTCCAAAATGTTTACATGTCATCTAATACTCGCTATAAGGTTTCCAATTAGTAAATTCCAGCCATCAATAAGCACAAAAATAAGTATCTTAAAAGGTAGAGCTATCATAACAGGAGGCAGCATCATCATACCCATAGACATTAAAATAGAAGCTACAACCATGTCTATAACTAAAAATGGTAAAAAGAGTAAAAAACCTATCTCAAATGCTGTTTTTAGTTCACTAATCACAAAGGCTGGAATTATTATCGATAATGGCACATCTGCAACCGTAGCAGGATTTTCCATTTTTCTAATTCTAAAAAACAATGCTAAATCTTTTTCTCTAGTATTTCTAATCATAAAATTTTTAAATGGTAATGTTGTTTTGGCGAAGGCTTCTTCATAGCCTATAGTTTCTTCTATGTAAGGTTTAATACCATTATCGTATGCTTTTTGACCGACAGGTTCCATAACAAAAAATGTAAGGATCATTGCTAGCATTACCAAAAGTTGTGTTGGTGGAACTTGTTGTGTACCAAGAGCTTGACGTAGAAATCCAAATACAATGACAAATCTTGTAAAGGTAGTCATAACTAAAACCATACTTGGAGCTAAAAAGAGTAAAGTTAAAAGTACTAAAACATTTAAAGAACTTACAAGTTGCTTTGGAGTATCTGGCGAATCGAGTTGAAAGTTCATTGTTGGTATAGCTACCGACTCAGCACTCAAAAATGAAACTAAAGAAACAAATATAAAAAAGAGTCGTATCATTATTTAGAGGCTGCCTTATCTAATACTGAGGTTTTCAACTTCTTCTTTTGATCGGCTTCTTTTCCATAAAAATGGAGTTCCACTCTATTGTTTTTGTCTTGTCCACTTTTTGTAGCATTACTAGCTACTGGCGTAAATTCACTATATCCAGATGCAATTATTCTTACCGGTTCCACACCATCTAAAAGTAATTCTTGAAGTACTGATATAGCTCTTGCTGATGAAAGTTCCCAGTTGTCTTTGTAAGAGCTTTTAGCACCTGGCGCTTGATTATCTGTATGACCTTGAACACTTACTTTAACATCGTTAGGCAAGTCTTCTATAATTAAGGCTATTCT
>JGI11705J14877_10002068_pt1 | contig 11059 bp, 12 predicted proteins | sample Etolaghawater15m_FD_14877 | JGI IMG/M metagenome (IMG submission 14877) | reverse complement strand
ACCTTACGCCCACGTGTGCCAGGACGGGCCGGTGTTTGATGCTGAAACCTTGAACTGGGAGGTGATTTGAGCCATGAACAAACCCGATCTTTCGGTTCAAGTGGGCCCTCTCAGTTTCAAGAATCCGGTTCTCACCGCATCCGGAACCTTTGGCTACGGGCAGGAATTTTCGCCCGTTATGGATCCCGGGCTTCTGGGCGGCATCGTGGTCAAGGGGATCTCGATCAACCCCATGGCAGGCAATCCGCCCCCCCGTATCGTGGAGACCCCTTGTGGTATGCTGAATGCCATCGGTCTGGCCAATGTGGGGCTGGAAAAGTTTCTGTCGGAAAAGCTCCCCTGGCTCCAGAAACTGGGTACCTGTGTCATCGTGAATATCTATGGCCACACCCTCGACGAGTACGGCGCTGTGGCGGCCGGCCTCGAGGGAGTTCCCGGCGTTGACGCCCTTGAAGTCAACATCAGCTGTCCCAATGTGGAACAGGGGGGAATGGCCTTTGGAACAGACCCTTCCATGGCTGCGCGGGTGACGGAGCGGGTCCTCAAGGAAACGGACAAACCTGTTATCGTTAAGCTCTCCCCCAATGTGACGGATATTCGCGTCATCGCCAGTGCCGTGGAACAGGCCGGTGCTCATGCTTTGTCCCTGATCAATACCCTCACCGGCATGACCATTGATATCGAAAAACGGATTCCGAAGCTTGCCAACGGATCCGGGGGAATGTCGGGACCGGCAATCCGACCGGTGGCCCTTCACATGGTCCATCAGGTGGTCAGGACGGTCAAAATCCCCGTCATCGGCATGGGTGGGATAATGGAAGCACGAGATGCTTTGGAATTTCTTATTGCCGGTGCGCAAGCCGTACAGGTGGGAACGGCTAATTTTGTAAATCCCAGGATTTCCTTGAGTATTCTGAAAGGAATTGAACAGTTTTTGAAAGACCGTGGCATTGTCTCCATTGGGGATATTATCGGATCCCTGAAATTATGAACTCCCGGGAGGAACCACAATGAAACCAACATGTCGCTACAGAGTCTGGTTTGCGGGATTGTTGATGTTAAACATTTTGCTGGGGTTTTCATTCACGGCCATGTGTGAAAAACCATCTTCCGGCGCTGTGGTGGAACTGAAGAAAAGTGATTCTGACGCTCTGGCTATTTTGGGCGAAGGGGTTGTGGGAAAGGCCCTTCCCGCCCTTCCTCTTCATGAGACAGCGGGGTTGATGCCCCTTCGTGAGGGAAAATGGGTTTACCGCATTACCGCGGGAACGAATCAAGGAACACGCCAGCAGGTCGCTATATCAAAAACAAAACGAGAAAACGGGCAGAATCTCTGGCAGCGTACCATCAGGGGAGATGCCACCGAATTTCTTTCCTTTGATGATAAGGGCACTATCAACCTGGTCTCTGAAATCGATCTTCAGCATAACGTTATCACCCGTTACGCCCCCGTTTTACCATTCATGTTCGATGGTATGAAACCGGGTGAGGCATCAGAGGTGGAAACAGCGGTAAGCGTGTATGACCTTAAGGATCCCACCGATTTGAAATACAAAGGCCGACTGAAAGTGACCCATACCTATGTGGGGGCCTATGAAGTGACGGTTCCGGCGGGAAGGTATGAAACGGTGCTGATCCGGTCTTCCTATGAAGGCAAGGTGGGGCCGGCCCATGTGGCGGACGGCGGGTATGTGTTTTACGCTCAAGGCGTGGGTATCGTAGCGTCTCTTGAACGGATGCATGTGACGGCGTTTCTTTTTTACGACAAGCGGACCAAAACGCCGAAAGTACTCCTTAAGTAGGGCACCTCACAGGGTGTAGGATTTCAACTGAAGAAGCTTTTTGTCCTGGGTCGCCACGATGTGATAGAACCGGTCCTGGGGCACATAAATGTACGGGACGTCTTCTTCTCTTCGATACAGAAAGTGGGAGAGGATCATTCGGTTCACCGCCCTGTGCCCCACAATAATGATGCTGGGGGAATACCTGCTTAGATACAGGGCTTTCTTGATCCCCATGTCCACGCGGTATTTCATGGAGGCGTATCCCTCGCCATGGGGATACACATAATTATATTTATCCTTTTTTCTCGCCAGAAAAACATCGGGCATTCGATCCCGGATCTCTTCATAGGTCATGCATTCACAGATGCCGCTGTCGATTTCATTAAAATCTTTTAGGGGAATGATGGTGCATGTCTTCTGCAGCGCTTTGATGGGGACAGCTGTTTCTACGGTTCGTCTTTTCTCACTGGTAAAAATAACCGGTATTTTTTTTCTCTGGAAGTATGAGGCCAGGCCCTGAGCCTGGGCGACGCCGTTTTCCGTAAGGCATGAATCGCCGCCGATACGGTTTTCCAGGTTGAAGTGTGTCTCGCCATGGCGAAGCAGGAAGAGATTCTTGACCGTATCGGTCACCAGAAAATCCCGGATACGGTCCCAATAGGGGATTTTATCCCTAATCTCCTCCGCCAGGATTTTGTTATTCAGGGAATCCAGTTTGACGAAGTTACGTTCCGCTGCCAGGGGGGCGTACAAGCTTCCGTAATATTCAATCCTTTGACGAAAGCTCTTGATGGCCTCTTCTTTTGTTAAATGACTGAATTCCGGAAGCGCTACCTTTCTTTGGATGCTGGCCTTGAGGATTTTTTCATCTCCGTTGATGCACTCAATAAAAAGAATGGGATGGTCAGTAATGGAACTCACGATTTTCTCTCTCCGCTTCAGGCTTACGTTTGTGGCATCCAATATGGCCACATATCCCGTTCTGCCCAGGAAATCCGCGGCGCGTCCCATGTTGGTAACGGCAATTTTTTCTCGAAGTTCAACCCCTTGTCGGTTGTTCGGATCATAGAATTCAGGTCTTGAAGTCTCAATGCCGGTGAGCCGTCGTCGGAGGTCACCATTGTTGAAGATGCCGGTTTTGACACCGTATTTGGTCAAGTTTTCTTTCAATTTGTAGGCAATGGTCGATTTCCCTCTTGCGGGAAGACCCACCATAACGATGTAGAGTTTGTTGTTAAGCATCGGTTGATGCACCTCAAATGATCCGCCGGTTTTCCTTGAAGTTTCCAAAAGAACATCTATAATAAAAACAAATATTGTAAGCAACCTTAGTTTCATGGATAACGGTGTTTCATAAATAGGAGGTAAACAAATGGCACAAACATCTGTCTCGAGGCCAAGGGCGGAAACCCTTGTAAATGATTTTGTCAGGAGCGTATACAACTGGATGGGGATCGGGCTCGCCCTGACGGCGGTGGTGGCCCTGTATGTTTCCGGAAACGAGTCGCTCATGCGGTTTATATTCGGCAACTCGATGGTCTTCATCCTTCTGATTGTGGCGGAGCTGGGTCTTGTTTTTGCCATCTCCGGCATGGTCCAGAAAATGAGTGCGGGAACGGCCACATTTCTGTTTGTTCTCTATTCGGCCCTCAACGGAGTGACCCTTTCGTTCATATTCCTGGCCTATACACAGACATCCATTGTCAGCACCTTTTTTGTGTGTGCTGGAACCTTTGTGGCATGCAGCATTTACGGCTGGATTACCAAAAGAGACCTGACCTCCATGGGTGGATTCCTGATGATGGGCCTGATCGGGATCATTATCGCGTCCCTGGTGAACATGTTTTTCAGAAGCCCCGGCATGAGCATGATCATCAGCTACATCGGTGTGATTGTTTTCGTGGGTCTCACCGCCTACGATACCCAAAAACTGAAGAATATGGCGCTTACACAGCCTGTGGATGCGGACGGTTCAGTGGTCAGAAAGGGTGCGATCCTGGGAGCTTTGTCGCTCTATCTGGATTTCATTAACCTGTTCCTGATGCTCCTTCGAATTTTCGGTCAGGGTCGGGATTAATTTTCTCCGGCTGAATGCATTTTCCATTGACTCAAAAATCCCTCTGATCGAATGGCTTTTCTGTCAGAGGGATTTTCTTTTCAAGGCCTGACGAAATGACGGATGGGAACAAAACATTTGTAGTTGGGGATATCCATGGCCAACTGGGGATGCTGGAAAACCTGATGGAAAAAATTCCATGGCGGCCAGATAAGGACGATCTCTTTTTCCTGGGGGATTATGTGGACCGGGGGCCGGATTCCAGAGGTGTGGTGGACTACATTGTATCGCTGATGCAAAATCATTCCCGAATCAGCTGTGTTCTAGGAAATCACGAAGCAATGTTGCTGGATTACCTGACAGGTGTCAATACGGAATTGTACCTGGCCAATGGCGGGGGCTCTACCCTGCGGACATACAGCCGGGAAAAGGGTTATGTCCGTTCATTGATCTTGCCGGAAATACCCAATGGTCACATTGTCTTCTGGAATTCCCTTAAACCGTATTTTGAACTTGAAGATTACTATTTGGTCCACGCAGGACTCAGGCCGGGTGTGCCCTTGGCCCGGCAGACAAAGATCGACATGTTGTGGATTCGGGAACCCTTTATTTCATCAACCTATGATTTTGGCAAAAAGATTATTTTCGGGCATACCCCTTTTTTGGAGCCGCTTGTGATGAAAAACAAAATCGGTATCGACACGGGCGCGGCCTATGGTAGAAGACTCTGTTGTCTCGAACTACCGGCCGAAAAATTCCATTTTGCAACGGGTTGAGAACCTTTGAGTTTCTCAAAATAGACTTTTTCCAATTCCGCAATCCGCAATCCGCAATCCGCAATCACGAAACGTCCCCGCCAATAAACTTCTCCGCCAGTTCAACATCTTCTTTGTTCCCAATGTACAGCGGCACCCGTTGATGAAGTTCTTTGGGATCAATTTCAAGGATCGGGCCGTGGCCGTCGCTGGCGTAGCCGCCTGCTTCTTTTGCCACCAGGGCAAGGGGATTGGCTTCTACCATCAATCGCAGTTTCCCCGTTGGCTTTTTGGGATCTTTCCGGTCCGCTGGATACATGAAAACGCCACCCTTTAACAGGTTTCGGTGAAAATCCGCTACCAGGCTCCCCACATACCGGGAAGAGTAGGGGCGGTTTGTTTCCCTATCAACGGATTTGAAATAATCAACCAGGGCCTTCGTGTTCTCATCCCAATAGGCGTAATTTCCCTCATTGACACTGTAGGTTTTGGATTTTTCGGGGATTTTAATATGTTCGTGGGAAAGAAGAAACTCTCCAATGCTGGGATAAAGGGTGAAGCCGTGCACTCCCGTTCCGTTTCCGGTGGTGTACACCATCATGGTGCTGGAACCATAGATGAAGTAGCCCGCCGCCACCTGTTCCATGCCGGGTTGCAACACATCATTTAAAAGACAGTCGACGTCGGTTTCCTCACTCTTCTTTTTATAGACCCCGAATATGGTACCAATGCTCACATTCACATCGATATTGCTGGAGCCATCGAGCGGGTCAAAGAGAATAATGTAATTGCCTTTGGGATAACGGGAGGGGATGTCGATGAGATCCGCATTCTCTTCGGACCCCATGCAGCAAAGCTGGCCGATGTGCTGCAAACGTTCAATGACCACATTGTTTGCAAAAACGTCGAGCTTCTGCACCTGTTCGTTTTGCACGTTTACTTTTCCGGTAGCCCCAAGAATATCTGCAAGCCCTGCCTTGTTGACTTCCCTGGAAATAACCTTCGCCGCAACGATCAGTTCGTTGAGCAGGGTGGTGTAAGCACCAGTTGCTTCCGGGTTCAGCCGTTGCTCATTTAGAAGATGCTGCGTAATGGTGATGCCGACTTCTCCGTTGCCCATTTTTCAGCTCCTTTCCTGTGTAAATGATTCCTAATATTTTAAAAGTGAATTCCAGAATTCAGGATCCTCATTTCGCCAATTATCGCCAAACCGTTTATCGCAGAACTTGCTCAGCCGATCATACCATCTGGCCCAGACGTTCTTGTTTTGCTCCAGCGCTTCGAGAATGTCTGCAAGATATATGTCCACCTTACCCATTTCATCTTTGGGGACATAATAGTAGGCACCCTTTTCAAACGATGTTTTGAGACTGTCTTGACTTATTGCATGGGCGGTGAGCATCAAAACCGGAATTTCCCTTCCTCTGGCCAGTTCAAGCAATTCATATCCGCGGACACCCATAATATCGAGGACGGCTGCATCATATTCACTGGTTTCCAGCAGTTCTTTGGCTTCCTCATAGGATGAGGCACGTTCCACATCACTGGTTTCCAGAAGTTCCGATAAGAAATCAAGGATGTCTTTTTCATCGTCAACCACCAGGATTTTCTTGTCTTTTAGAACCTTTTTCGGGTCCATGCAAAGCCCTCCTTCAATATCATGGTTTTTTGAGTCGTAAGCCTATACGGCTTTGTCGCGATATTCAAGCCTGTAAATTTCAGCCAGCGTTAAAAATACCGTGATGATCAGAGGGCCGTAGACGATTCCCAGGATTCCGAACACCTTGATTCCCCCAATAATTCCAATAAACACAAGAAGTGCATTCATTCGCATGCCCTGTCCGATCAGACGGGGTTTGACCAGATATTCAATGACGGAACTGTAGGAAAGGTTGTAAATCAAAAATCCCAGTGCCAGTCCACTTTTTCCCTGAGCAAAGAGAATGATGGTGGTGGGAATAAAAACGGCCGAAGCGCCGATAATGGGCAAAAACGCCATGAAGCAGATCACCGTCCCCCAGAGGAAAGGTGAGTCGAGACCGAAGAAAAAAAATCCAAGTCCACCCAGCATTCCCTGAACAATTCCGGAAAGGCCGTTTCCCACAACAATGGCCCGCCCCATCTCATGGAATTTGCTGGCCAGCTTTTCCAACTGATCCTGGGGTACGGGGAGCAGTTCAAAGAAATACTGTTTCAATCGGGCTGCATCCTTGAAAAGGTAGTACATGGTTAGGAGCATCAGAAAAAAATCAATCAAGAAGTTGAGCAGGTTGGATGCGACGGACCTGACCTGGTCGTAGAGAAACAGACCCACATTCTTTCCGATGGAAGACGCTGCTTCCTCAATGGTATTGGGTGTAATTTCAAATCCCGTCAGATCATTGATCTTTTTGAAGCGTTTTCCCCACACCGGGTCATCTCTTAGGATTTCCTTTAATTTGCTCAAGGAAACCCGCTCGCTGCTTTTTTGATAAAAATCATAAGCTTCATTTGAGAGGGTGCCGATGAACCAGCTCATGGGAAAAACCAGGATGACCAGAATGGATAAGGTAACAAAAAGGGATGCCAGTATTTCCCGGTTCCGAAAAAGGCTTTTGGTCTTTGTGTACAGCGGATAGAAAATGCTGACAATCAGCATGGCCAGAATGATTGCCGACAAAAAGGTCCAAAAGAGTTTCAGGATCAGGAGCAGAGAACAGAGCAGGAAGAGGAGAAAAAACCGTGCACCCTGCTGTTTGTCCATGCAAGTCGGATCTGCCATGGCAATTCACCCTTAATTGAATTTAGGATTCAATCTGGACTTTCCTTTCCAACTTGTCCGTATCCAGATTGAACAAAGCATCCAGCAGAGCGGGATGAAAGGACCCCGGCCCCTTTGATTCTCCGGCGGCCTCTTCTCCGGCCAGGCCGTAAGCGGCCAGAGATGTCGCCGTCGCTTCGAGGCTGTTTTTGTCAACAGCCAGAAAGGCCCCGATCAGTGCGCTTGCGGCGCAGCCGGTTCCCGTAACGGTCCCCATCCGTTCATGGCCGTTATGCACCCTGAAAACACTTTTTCCGTCGGTGACCAGATCAACGGGCCCGGTGATGGCAATTGTGGCGCCCAGCTTTTGAGAAAGGGAAACAGCGGCGCTTTGGGCTTCATCAACACCATGCACCGCATCAACCCCTTTGGTCTGTGAGGCTTTTCCCTGCCAGTGAAAGCACTTCAGAAGCATTTCCGCGAATCACACTAATGGAAAGTTCATGGGTGAGCTTCATGGCGGTTTCGGTTCGAAATGTGGTGGCGCCGGACCCCACCGGGTCCAGAATAATGGGAATCCCCAGTTCATTTGCTTTTTTTCCGGCTTTCAGCATGCTCTGCACCCAGTCGCGGCTTAGCGTGCCGATATTCAGCACAAGTGCCCCGGCAAAAGCAACCATCTCTTCCACTTCCTCCGGTGCATGGGCCATTACGGGAGAAGCTCCAAAGGCCAGAAGGGCATTTGCCGTAAAATTCATGACCACAAAATTGGTGATATTGTGGATTAACGGTTTCTTATCTCTCAGCGTAGTCAGGTTTAGAGCGGCTTTTCGCGCTAGATTTTCATCCAACATAATTAATCCTTAATTTGAAAAATGGTCCCAGCCGGATTTTATCACCGAACGAGAATTGCCGGCGGAATCCACGATCTCTATTTGCCCTTTATTTTGGGTGATATCACCGATCCGACTCACCGGCAAGCCGTTCAGCCCGGCGATGGTATTGCGGATAATGGCCACATTTTGGGGCGCGCAGGTGATCAACAATTCGTAATCATCACTTTCTTTTAAAATGTACTCAAGGGGCTGTCGCTTCGCACTTTGGGCAAATTGCATAAGTGCCGGGCTCACGGGCAGTTCCTTTTCATAAACCGTTGCCCCGACACCGCTTTCATGGCAGATATGGCCGAGATCTCCGAGCAGGCCGTCGCTGGTGTCGATCATGGCATGGGCAAACCCTGTCCGGGCAACGGCGTATCCTTCAAGCGCTCGATGGGACGGTCGCTGGTAAGCCATCACCAGTTGATTTTCACTCCAATCCTCAATGAGCGCGGCTTCCAACAAAATCGCAAGTCCCGCAGCCGATTGACCGGGATATCCGGTCACCAGAATCACATCACCCGCTTTGGCGGTGGAGCGGCGCAGCATTTTGCCCGTTTCCACCTCTCCGATCAGGGTGATGTCGATAAAATTGGCGTCAGAGGATTTTGTGATATTGCCACCGATGATAAACGCCTCAAAGGGGCCTAGTTCAGTCAGAAATCCACGGTACATGGCGATGACATCATTGAGGGATGTGTCTGACCGGAGTCCCAGGGAAATTAAGGCGTAGCGAGGCCGGCCGCCCATGGCGCCCACATCGCTGATGTTCAGGACCATGGCACGGCGCCCAATATCATGGGGGGACATATACCGCGGCAGATAGTGACGATTTTCGACCATGCAGTCACAGGTTACCAGAAGATCATACCCGGGTCGCGCCTGAAAGGCAGCGCAGTCATCGCCAATCCCCAAAACGCTTTTGGGTTGTTGAACCCCTTCCTTTTGAATGATCTCATGGATTCGATCAATGAGACCAAATTCTCCAACCTGGGCTAGCGTTTGGTTCATGTGAAATCCTGATCCATGTATAAATTTTGCCTGAGCAAACATTATTTCAATGGTATGCAGGATGTCAAGTTAATGACGGCAGAACGTTTGACCAGTGGTCCTTTCAATGTGGTTTCGAATTGTGAATGTGAAAGTGAGGATATTTGTTTTGCGCTGCCAGGCAATACGAGGCATAATGATGGAAGCCAAAATTAAAGGAGATGCTTGATCATGACAGAAAATTTTTTTCGGCAGTTGCAGCAAAGGCTGGACCAGTATTCCGTGGGTTTTCCGGCCATGGAATCGGGAATTGAACTGAAGATCCTGGGAAAACTCTTTTCCCCGGAAGATGCGGCCCTTTTTCTGGCCTTGAGCCCCCGCCTTGAGACACCGGAAGCCGTGGCCCGCCGCCTGGATCAGCCAGTGGAGGCGGTGGCTGTTCATCTCGAGGAGATGTCCCGCCGGGGTCTGTTGTTCCGCCTGGAAAAGGAGAACATTCCCCGATACGGGGCGATTCCCTTTGTTCACGGGCTCTTCGAATTTCAGGTGAAAAACCTGGACTCGGATCTGGCGAAGATGGTGGAGCAATATTCCGAAGAGGGTTTTGATGAGGCCATGGTGAAGAGTGAGGGCTATTTTCTCAGGACCATCCCTGTGGGGAGGTCTGTGTCGGTGGCACAGCATATTGCCAGCTATGATGACGCCGTTGAAATTCTTCGTGCCAAGGATAAAATTGTGGTGACTGACTGCATCTGTCGCAAGCGGAAAGAGCTGGTGGATCACTCCTGCGGGAAACTGCTTGAGGCGTGTTTCATGTTCGGTTCCATGGGTCAGTACTATCTGGACCGGGACATGGGCCGGCAAGTCGATGCGGAAGAGGCCATCGCCATTGTGACCCAGTGCCAGGAGGCCGGGCTGGTCACCCAGCCGGCCACTTCCCAAAACCCATCCGGCATGTGTAACTGCTGCGGAGACTGCTGCGGGGTGCTGGGCGCTTTAAACAAATTTCCCAAACCCGCGGAAAGGGTTTTCTCCAATCACTATGCCGTTATCGACAGTGAAGCGTGCACAGGCTGTGAGACCTGTGTGGACCGCTGTCAGATGAATGCGCTGCACATGAGCGACGAGGGTCTTGCGGTGGTGGATCTGGACCGCTGCATCGGCTGCGGCCTCTGTGTCATCACCTGCCCTTCAGAGGCGCTGGAATTGACGTTAAAAACGGCGGATCAGGTTCGCGTTCCGCCCGCCACAAGCGCCGAGCAGATGATGCGACTGGCGCAGGAGCGGGGGGTTCTTGGCTGATATGTAAAAATCCATTGTGGGAGGAGACGACATGAAGAGGCTTATGATTTATATAATGTTGCTCGTTATGGCATTTCCAGCAGCTGCTTTTGGTCAGGGACCGGATCATAAGGCCAAGCAGGCCATAAAGGATGCACAAAGGCTCAGTGAGGGACAGAAACGTCAGGCCATTAAGAATGTGCAGGGTAAGGAAGGGGGATATGGGGCGCAGGATCGCAATACCAAACGGACCCTGCAGAATCTGGGAACTGTCGCTGAGGGGGCTAAACAGCAGTAGGGTTTATCGGTGAACATTATTTCAATGGTAGGCCATATGTCGAGACAATGCAGGATGGGATTTATGGGTATTTATGGGTGTATTTGCGGGGATTTTGACTTTTCATGGATTACGGCTTATCCTCTCTTGGAGTACAGCATCATGAAGTTCCCGGGCGGCTTTCCGGGCATCTTTTTGGCAGCAGACCGATGAAATAACGGCAATTCCATGGGCGCCCGCATCCATTACATTGCGCGCGTTGTTTTGGTCAATGCCGCCGATGGCGATGACCGGGACC
>JGI11705J14877_10002066_pt1 | contig 11060 bp, 10 predicted proteins | sample Etolaghawater15m_FD_14877 | JGI IMG/M metagenome (IMG submission 14877) | reverse complement strand
CGGGTTTCTTTAAATCAATAACCTTGTGGTAATATAATCTACCATCAATATACCAGTTTCTGTAGATTTCGTGTGCTTTCTTATCAAAATCTAACAGATCAAGAATATGATTAAATTCTTTTCTGATTTTTTTCTTTATGCCGTCGCTTGCATTCAGATTTGAAAGTTCAATCTCTACAGGAGAATCATTCGTATCTGAAACGATTGCCTCATTTACAATATCTTCAATCGCACTATCCACTTCTGGGTGCAGTGCCATCTCACGATAGCGTTTGATTAAATCAAACTCAGTTCTATATACGCCTTCAATATCTACATAGCTGCCAAAAAACCCACTGCTCAAGTAATGGTCAACCCCGTCCTCATTATTAGGAGGAACGGGGGAGACCGCAGTGGGAGATTTTGGTTCGTTGTCCTCAATCGAGAAACCAAAAAGTTTTGCCATTATATGTTAGGGTCCGTAGCTTTCTACTATTTAGAAAGCCACGAAACCAGGAGATTACGAAACAACGTTGCCGTTCTGATCACCAGAGGTTGTCTCAGAACCAGATGCTGCTTCAAGGGATCCACCAACCGTGAAGTAGTTGACTTGGAACTCAACTGTAAATTCTTCGATGGTGTCGCCAGTGTCGTATGACAGATCAATCTGAGAAATATTCGTTGGGAAAATATCCTTGAAGGTATATGTTCTCAGAGGAGTTTGATCTGCAGTGGTTGCGTTGTTTGTGGTTGCTTCTTTAACCTGACCTCTGCCCAGTTGTGATACGTGAGCATCAACCATATAGGAAGAGGGATTGGTTGCACCTGAGTTGTTGGTCAGTTTGTTGATACCGTTCATCCACTTCTCGAACTGAGTTCTGATGATGAAGTCTTCATCATTGATGATGGTAACTGTCCAAGTATCAAAGGTGCGGTCACCAGCAACTTTCAGAATACGACCTCTGAAAGGTACGTCGATGACACCATTGTTTGATGCAGGCAGAGCAGCTGCCTTACACATAAATCTGAAGTCCTCTTGTGCTTCAGATACCCAGTCTGCATCATCTGCAGCAACAGGGAATGATGGAATATGTACCTCAAACAGATTGGGGCGGGCACCGCCGCCAGCCAATCTGGTTTTGAAGTTAGTGATGGTTTTTAAGTTTGCCATTTGACTTGTTCTCCGTTAAGTTGATTTATTCAATGATTAAGAACGACCAGCAACTTCATCGAAGCTGACACCCGTGCGGGTAGCAACGAACGTGAGAGTTACATAGTTAATCGACTTAGCGGGCTTCAGATAAATGTCCGCTCTGAACTCATTATTATCAATAATATCAGGTGTATTGTTTGTTTCGTCACAAACAACCAAGAAGTCATAGATACCTCTCTTTGCCTGAACATCACGCAGGTAAGGTGCAACAATGTTGACGAAGTTTGCTCTTGTTAGATCGTCGTTCAGTTCAAACAGTTGTGCTTTAGCAGCATTCTGGAGTGATTGCTCAATCGTCAGGAACAAGCGGCGAACGTTGATTCTGTCGAATGCAGATGCAAATCCGAGAGCAGTCTTATCACCGAAGAGGAGAATGCCAGTGCCTGGTTCATTAACGATTGCGTTAATGCGCTTAGGATAGAGGCGATCTCTTTGTGCCTTAGTTGGGCTGTATGCAAGTTTGATAGCGTTGTTGATAATACCACGCTGTTGACCTGCAGGTGAGAACCAAGGATATGCGTTAATCGCAGTGCGGACCATCAGACCAGCAACGTCACCGTTGGTTGGAATATAACGGAACTTGTTGTTGAAACGATCATAAGTGTACTTATAACCAGAATCAAACACTGCATATGAAGAGGATGACAGAGGACTGTAGAACGAAATAACGTTATCAGTTGCAGTATTAGAGTTAGTGACGTTAACAACGTCAGATCTGTGTGGAGAAATAACTGCCATGCAATCCTTTCTCTGATTAGCAATACCAATCAGGTAGTTTGCTTTTGCCTGTGACTCAGACTTCTTGGTCAGACCAGGACCCATGATCAGATAATCAAGGGGAACACCTTCGGTATCATTGAAGAGTTCGTAACTAGTGGTCAGACTACCAAGATCTGCAGTCATTCCGCCAGTAGCACTGTAATCAACACCACCAATCAGTCTGAAGGTCTTGTTACCAACGACAGTGTATATGGTGTCTTGAGCGGGAAGACCCCAGTTACCATCTGCGAGTGATACTCCAGTGTAGGTTCCTGCAGTCGTGAATCCAGAGTGAGTTGGATAGATTGCGGGAACATCAGATCCAACTGCTTCAACGAAAGCAGATGACTGGTTACGTCCGTAGAAAATGTAGTCGGAATGATCTTTGATGTATTCCTTATAGTAGATCAACTGCTGATCTCTTACAGCATCAGATGCTTTGGAGAGATTCAGGTGCGTCTCAAGGATGTTAGCGGTAACTCCTGTTACTTCGCCAAGGTCATCAACAACAGCAATGTGGATACCGTCGTTAACACCATCGCGATCAGTTACGTATTGGTTTGAAACTGGTTTTGGTGCCAGTGACTTCCAGAAGATAGTGCTGTTTGTAAGACCAAGTGTTTGCTGATCATACCAGTCTTGCAGAACTGTTGCGGTTTGGATTGCAACTGCTGTACCACCAGTGTTAGTAACATTGATTGTTACGCTCTTACCTGCTCCAGTCAAAGCAAATGCTCTGGTAGGATCTCCTTCTGCATAAGTGATAGATTGGTAAGTTGTTCCGCCACCAACAGCAAGGATTCTTTCTGTAACTCTAATGTCAACACTTGACTTAGAACCATCTGATGAGTTGGTGTTGACACCAACAATAACGCCCTTCAGGATTGCATTTGATGCTGAGGTTGTACCAACACCGATCAGTGCTGTACCACTTGCAATGTTTGCAGTAACCGCATAACCAACGGTCATTCCGATACCGCTGAGGTCTGTGCTGTTAAAGAACAGTCTTTGGTCTGCAAAGTCGTCAATCTGACAAATTTTCAGTGAATCTGCCCATGAACCAGGGTTCTTAGCAGCAACAAAGAACTGTACGCTGTCATCATCAAAGTTGACTTCATAATCAGTAGTATTCTTGATATTAACGCTCGTAGAAGCGATACCTACACCAGCGTTTGCTGAGTTGAGGCTTGTATCGTTTGCTCTTACAACTTTCAGAACTCCGCCGTATGAGAGGAACGAAGATGCAGACATCCAGTACTCATACTGTGCGTCGGTGGACAGAGGCTTACCAAAATACTTGATCAGCTCTGCTTCTGTTGTAATATCAGTAACCTCTTCAACTGGACCTTGTGGGAAAGGACCAGCAATAGCGCCAATGTTGTCAAGAACATTATCCGCTCTTCCTACGGTTAAGTCAACTTCCCTCGTAAGTACTCCAGGGGATAATTGAGGAGTTGCCATGATTGTCTCCAGGATTCAGATTATCTAAAAAATATTTAGTAAAATCTAAAGTTTAAACGGGGAAACACGACGCGAACTACCAGTCTGGGTATACATCAACCACCTTCTCATCTCTCTTCTTGCTAACTCTTTTTATGGTGCATTCCTTACACTCATAAGAATATGAAGAGGCAACTGCACCCCTATCTTTTCTTGTTCTATAAAAAGATTCTATTAGGTTCTTAGTTTGACCACAAGTTCTACACTTCCTATCACTAAGAAGGAGATGACCTAGTTTTATTTGACCGTCTAGGTCATCATCAAGCATCATTTACATATACTCCCACATATATGATCTATCACCATATTCGTCAGTAAACCATCTATCGCCATCACCATCAACGAAACTATCACTATCTAGACCATCAGAAATAAATCCAAATGGTGCCATATCTTGCTCAATCTGATCTCTCTGCTCTTCATACAATCTCTTTCTTACATCCTGATCAGTAAGTTCTTTAAAGTAATCTTGCTGCACCAACCAAGCATAGATCACCAAGCACATAGCAAGGTCATCATTACACCCTTCCTCTGCTTCAAATGAATTATTCTTTTGAATAAAGGTAGTCAACTCTGAAAGAACTTCATAGTCTTTCATCAACAACTTATCTTCTTCAATAATCGCCTTGAGGTTTAGAGAACCGACTTTCTTGACAGTCTTGGACATCTTGACGCCAAGTTGTGTTTTCTTGCCAGAGAATCCTTGACCAACAATCTGACCAGCACGCCCTCTCATAGAACACATCAGCAGATTCTGATATTCAAGATCATAGTTCAAAATAGATGCTACCTGATCTCCAACATCATTTACCTCACATAATACAAAGGCACCGTTATATGATTTTGCTACTTCCCAGATTACATTGGGGAAGAGCATTGGTTTTATCTCATTATTTCTATATTTTGCTACTAACTTATGTGGAAAGTTCGTGATATCTACAACGACAAATGCAGAATAGTCGCCACCAACACCTCTGGCAACGTCAACAGTTACAACATAATCGTGATCTCTTTCTGGGTCAAAATAAACGTCTAGACCAGCATTTCTAGTTTTTGGATCTTCATAGATCATAGAACGCAACTTACTAGGAGCGATCAATGTATCAACAGATCCTAGGAACTCACACTCAAACTCAACTTTGAACTGCTGTTCTGATGTGTTAGCAATAGTCTGACGTTTCCATTCAGCATCTCTTCCAGGAACTTCTGACCAGTGAACATCAGTCGGAACATATTCATTTGATCCTTTCTCCGCATCATGCCACATACGGTAGAAATGATTCATACCATGTGGCGTTGAGACTATGATGACTTTTGTGCTTTTACCAGAAGAAATAGTAGGATAAACAGATGCAAAGAATTGGTCTGCGATATGGTTTGGAATAAACGCGAACTCGTCGAGGAAGATGACATTATAGGAACCACCTCGGACAGCACTCGCAGATGTAGAAGCTGCCAATATCTTACTGCCATTTTCCAACTCCAAAGAACCTTTATTCCATGATAAGATACCCTGCTGCATCCACTTAGGCAAGTTCTCATAAGCAAGTTGTAGCCTACCGAGAAGATCTCTTGCAGTTGATGCTTTGTTTGCTAGGATAGCAATGTTAATATTATCATTAAACACAGCATAGTGAAGTAAATATGATACACAAGTTGTAGACTTACCAGTCTGTCTTGGCATTTTACAGATATTAAATCTGTGATCATGGAAGTTACGAATCAACTTCTCCTGAAAAGGATACATTTTGAATGGTTGCAATCCATGGTCAAGAGTCACAATCTTGACATACTTTTGTGCAAAGTATACAGGGTCTTGCTTACATTTAACAAACTCAACGATTTGTTCTTCCGTGAACTCAATCGCTGTGTTTGCTTTTTTTAGATTCGGGTTTCCAAGGTAAAGTCCATTATCAGGCATAAAAACTCCTATCAGGTTGTTCCAATGCCAATAGAAGCACTATCGGCAACTAAAAGATCAAACGTACAAGAAACCGAACAGTTACTTCCAGTGTACGCCCTCACTTCAATGTCAGTTTTTTCTGGAAAAAATATTGGATAACTATATGGTTTAATAAAGTTACTTCCATATAAATTTAGTTCTGTTACTAAACGAAAAGGTTTTGTTGTTCCTTCTTGATATTGCCTTTGGAACATTCTAACAGCATTTTCTTGATTTTTATTTTGAGTTGCTGTGAACTGTTTTAAGAATGCAGATTTTCCCGCAGGCACTGTATAAAAAGAAACCTGAGACTGTCCCATATCTGCCGCTATAGCACAATGCACAGTACTACCAATAGAAACAGTGATATCTCCTGCGTTTGTATTTCCACTATCAATAAATGCCCTATGAGTTCTTAAGAAACTGACAGTTCCTGTAACATCAGTTGTTCCATTGAGAGAAAGAGTTTCTTGCACTTCATTGTAGTCCCCGTCAAGACCTTGAACTGTGATTGAAGATGCTCCAGTTCCAACTGAACTATCTTGAGTACTTGTTGAAACTACAGTTATTGTTCCAGCACCTGCAGGAAACTCATAAGCACCACCTTCAGACCAAACTGTATCATAAGTTGCTGCTGTTGAAACAACCGCGCCAAACTTATGAACGTTTGCCATCTCAGTCATAATACCAGCAGAGACATTCAGTTCAAACTGAGTGTTGCCTCCACAAGCACCAATATTACCAAACTGGTCCGCACATATAAAAACTTCAAAAAGACTCCTCTCTTGGTTAAGATAGTCTTGATTTATTTTATTCCACTGAGCCATAATCAGTCACTCCAACTTAGTCTTTCTGGTTGATATTTTTTTGCACTTTTAATTCTTGATGGCGCTTCTCCAGGATAAACATTATGAACAATTGCACCTGGGTATTCGTCTTGAATTTGCTCTGCTATTTCATTCTTTTGCATCATCTGACCTTCAATTTCAAGACGGTATAACTTACCCTCCCAAACTATATCAGCAAAGAATGACTCTTGTGCTTGCTCTGGTTCGGAACCACCTACATTTAGGGTTCCGTTAAAATCACCATTAATGGTGATGCTTTCTGATATAAACTGTTTAAAACTTTTCATATCAGCAGTTCCACGCTCTAAGGGACTTATTGATTCTGCTATCGGGATCGTTAGCAGTCTTTGCAGAAGTCAGTTTTTTCTTCATGCCTTTCATTCTTGCACAGAATGATGCACGTCTCTTATTACCAACCTCCTTTGAAGGTCTCTTGAGATCACTTCCTGGGTTTTGTCTTTCATAAGACTTTCTACCCTTTTCATTTAGTCCGCCTTCAGGATTCTTACCAGACTTTTTCTGCCAGTCTTCAGTTTGTAAGAACTGCTCGCCTGGTTTTACTTCAGATATGTAGTAAGAGTTGACTCTTGCACCAGGATAAACCTTATCAATCTGCAGTTGAACATCACTTCTGCTTGGTTTAGAGATCTGGGGGAAGAACATCTTGATCATATAGAACTTCCCTCTCCAAGAGAGAGTTACCAGAATGATATTGCCCGTCTTTGCAGGAATACGAACTGCTTCTTCAACTGGTACAACTTCTGAAGATGTGATTGCTTCCAGATCATCTAAGAGTTCCCACTCAACAGTTTGCTTTGTTGCCTTGAGAGGTTCTGGTTTTACAACATCAACGATTGTTGCAAATGAATTACCATATGCATCAGTAAGTTCGATGTTTCTTTCTGCGAGTTCTGACCTCCAATCAGAATACTCTTCTTTCTTAACGCAGTTATTATAACGCTTACCAAACATCATCTTGGTGCCTTTCTTCTCATAACCAGGCCAACACTTTTTCGCTTCGTCCATTGGTTTGTCTGGACACATCTCTTGGCCGTGGATTGGGCAATCCTTACCTTTCTTGGTATGAGCACACATTTGAGTTTCTTCTGACTTATTGCCCCAGTTAGCAGCACCTTTTTTACGGCACTTAACTAAAGCACCTGATGCATATGCAGAAGGCCAGACACTATAACGTGACTTGACCTTATGATAGCAAGCATCTTTCTTGCCACTACCCTTACCTTTCTTATCCTTTGCTTCTGTTACTTCTACTTCTTCTTTTTTCATTTTCTTTTTGGGATCTGTAGAAACATATGTTGGTTTAGCAGCACCTGTTTTTTGCTGCTGACCAGGATCTGCTTTCTTCTTTCTTCTTTGAGCAGATAGTCTCTCTGCTTTAGTCATACTTGCTCTTTTTGCAGAAGAAACACACTTGGGAGTTCCCTCTCCAGGTTCATCACTTGCACAGGTTCCGCCTGTTACAACATTGACCCAACCAGATTTTCCGTCTTTTGATTTGGACTTACCAAACCAATCACGCAACCCTTCTTCACTGACAGTCTCTTCATTTGTTACATAGTCTGCTGCAGTATCAATGTAGTCTGCTGCTTTGGTAATCTTTGATTGAACCCATGCTTTAAGTTCGCCCTCTCCTTTTTTACCCATCTTTTTATTGAGGCGTTTTGCAGCGTTCATAACCGTCTTCAGTTCTGAACGTGCCATAGAGTATTCATGATCTTTTTTGGTTTCTTCAGACATTCCGTTTCCACCATTACCATTGGATGTTTCACCATTTTCAACTGGAGTGCCATTAGCAACTTCAGTGGGTTCTTTTCCATTGCCGCTAAATCTAGCGGTCATTTTCATACCCTTTGAAATTGGTTTGCACTTTTCGTCAGTATGACAATAATAATATCCTGGTTTGCACTTCATTGTCTATAAATGAGACATATTCTTTATTTAGCAGTCGTTAAATGCCGATCCAACTTCAGAACCAATCGCAGATCCTGCTTGCTGACCCAGTAGCAATGCCCAACCACCTGCTAACCATCCAACGTAAGGGATGCTAGAGAGCGCAGGAACAGCGACACCAGCAGCGATAGCACTACCTGCCATTGCACCTTGTGACCGTGCTCCAGCGTCCGCCACGATGCACTCTACGTCTTTCGCAGACTTTCCCTCTTCTGTAGTCGCACCTCCTCCCATGTTACGTGTTCCGTCCATGGTGTATTGGTCACGACGATACTCAGTTCTCTTTTCAGTTCCACCACCAAACAATCCTTTCTTTTCTTTATCAAGTTCCAAAGATCTTTCTGACTCAAGAATCTTAGGATCATTAGCACGATACTCAATCTCATATCCATCCTTTCCTGCTTTAATTTTGTAGGATGAATATGGACCACGAGGAAGGTTGAATGTTGGTGGTTGCTGTACCGATGCTTGTGGTTTCAAAACATAACCGATGAGTCCTATGTGAGCAACTCCAATCAGTCCACCTACACCAATAGCAACAATTTTAAGAGGTTTCATTTGATTTTCTCCGAGATAATCTTGTCTCTAGTTTTTTGATCTCCTCTTGCTGCTCTTGAACTCGTTTGCCAAGTTCTGCATTTACATCAGTTAACTTGTTTATTTTTGCCTGAAGAGCAACAGATTGTGTAGTCAAATCAAATGTTTTATCTTGATATGCTTTTAGTAAATACTGAAGATCTTGTTCATTCATTTCATATACCTAATAAAAAAGGGTGGATTTCTCCACCCTTATATTTAGATTTTAGTTGGATTAGAACGATCCAGCATCTATTGTGATATTTTCTAAGTTTCTTGTATCACCAGTACATGAAATAACTTGAGATCCTCCAGAGCAGTCGTTCACATAGAGTGAACCGATCTCAAATGCTGCATACGTAGTAGCAGTCAGAACACTTGATGATTCTGAAACATCTGAAGCAACTACGATTCTGCTGACTGAATCATCCCAATAAACTGCTGCTTTCTTAGCGGAACCGCTGTAGTAGTTCAGAAGTAAACCAAGATCCTTGTTAAGATCTGAACCAGGAGCACTGCCATCAACCATTCCAACTTCAATCAGAGAGTCTTCGACTGTCAGAGAAGTTGTATTAACCTGAGTTGTTGAACCGTTAACAAAGAGGTTTCCAGTAACAGTCAGGTTTTGTGCAACACTAGCACCACCATCAGTGGTAACAGTAATCGCAGTTGTACCATTACTTGCTTTAATGTCGTTACCACCAACTTGAATGTCACCTGCGAAAGCAGTTAACGTGTTGGAGGTCATCGTGATGTTATTATTTCCATCCGATGCCTGAATGTCATTACCACCAACTTTGAGATCACCAGCAACGGTGGTCAAAGTATTAGAGGTCATCGTGATGTTGGTATTTCCATCAGATGCCTGAAGGTCATTACCATTAACTCTCAGGTCACCACCAACAACAACCGCTGCAGAGAATGTTGAAACACCAGTGACATTAATGCCACCTGCACCAACTCTTAATCCACCAGCACTGTATACGAGGTTTGCACTATCTTCTAATGCACCAGAGGTTCCTGCAAGAACAACTCTTTCAGCAGTTAAATCACTTACTGTTGCAGAAGCAAAGGTTGCTTCACCAGATGCTTGAGTGATTGCACCTGATGCATTCAGAGTTCCAGTAACGTGAAGATTATCTTCAACAAATACGTCTCCACCTGCAGAGTCAAGAATCAGATCTCCACTTGAAGTATCAATCTCTCCAGCAGATGAAATACCAATCTGAATATTGTTAGATATTGCACCAGAGGTCAGAGTTGCGATACCAGCAACACTTAACTTATCATCAATGATTACCTGACCACCAGCGGAGTCAAGAGTTAAGTCTCCAGCAGATGTATCGATTTCTGCAGCAGCAGTGATTCCAATCTGGATTGCGTCAGCAATGGCACCCGATGCAAATGTGCCGACTCCAGCAAAGTTAGCATTTCTCCATGCCTTTCCGTTGACACCAATATCAAATGTATCATTGGCATTTGGTTTCAGGTCAGAGATAAACTCACCTGAAACGTTAATATCATCTGAATCAGAGTCACCAAGATTGATGGTTCCGCCTTGGAATGTTACGGTGCCTTCAAAGGTTGAAACGCCAACAACATAAAGGTCTCCACCAACGTATTCACTACCTGCAATATTAACGTTCTTATCAATATCTACTCCACCCTCAACTTGAAGAGCGATATCTTCACTGGATACAATCGTCGTAATTCCAGTTAATGTTGTATTTCCGCCAACTGAAAATGCCGCTCCAACGTTGACATTTTTGGCAATGCCCATACCACCAGAGACGATGATGGCACCGTTTCCTGTAGTTGTTGAATCTGTTGTGTCTGTAAAGGACGAAATACCAGAGAACGTTGCGTTAACGGACCCAGCAGTCCAACTTAGGTTTCCACTACCGTCTTGAGTTAGAACTGTTCCGTTAGCACCGTGTGCTCCTGGTAGAGTATAGGTAACGTTTGTCGCAACGGCATCTGGAGATTTTAAAGCAACATAGTTTGCACCGTTGTCAGTTCCTTCTACCAGATTAACTGCACTACCAACGGTGGTTGTTTCTTTAGTCCAATATCGAGAAGAACCAAAAAACTTGTTATTTGCTGATTGTGAGGTTAGACCAATGTAAAAGTCTGAACTGTCGGTAGCAAAACCAGGCTCACCTGCTCTCAAAGCAGGAAGGTTTGCTAATAAACCTCTTTTTATCTGTAGAACTGGAGATGCCATTTCTATACTTTACCTTTTAGTAGTATTTATTGATTTTATAACATGAAG
>JGI11705J14877_10002064_pt1 | contig 11067 bp, 11 predicted proteins | sample Etolaghawater15m_FD_14877 | JGI IMG/M metagenome (IMG submission 14877) | reverse complement strand
ATCATGGATGTGTGAACGGCAAGCAGGGGGTCAAAAAGGTAGGCCATACCGATTCGATAGGCTTCCGATACCAGCCTGAGCATGGACGCATCCGCATCAAAACTCCAGGATTGTCCGGCCGCGATAATTTCAAGCATGGTTTCGCGATCCCTGAAAATCAAGTCGTTTCCAGGTTTTCCGGCGGAATCTTTGTAGGTCAACTCCACAACATCATCGCCGTGCCATTTAACATTGATAATGCTTACCGGACCATCGGGTCGTATCCCTTTTATTGATGCCCCTTCTTTGAGGTCTTCCAATTGAGCCATGGGTAGTCCTTTTACCGTCGCTTTACGCTCACAAAATTAACGAGTTACGTTTTCCCTGGGCACAAAATACAAAACCCCGCTCTCCAACGGTACGGGAGTGACGGGGTTTTCGGTGAGACAAAAAAACCATTCTGAATCCTCTTTTCTTCATTGCATTGAAGAAGAAATACGGCCCATGAATTGTTTATCATGGTGCTACACCCAGCTACTGAATAAGTCAATATAAAATCAGGCTTGGGTCAATATACCTTGTTTCTCCGTCTTTCCGAAAAACGTCTCATTCGAGATTCATGATTGTTTCCTTTTCCTTCATTCGCTCTTTTGAAAATGGAAATATGTAAAACCTGACCATCAAGCGCCAACGCAAAACCGGTGACTTTCTTTGATTCAAGCCTAAAGTCAATGCCTAGGCCAACAGACGAGCCACTTTCAACATGGGATGCAAGCACCGCTTTCTGGAATTTGGTGACTTCACTTTTTAAGGCTTTGGATTCCTGCTTCGGGTCATACCAGTCAATCGCATCCAGGGCATAGCTTTCAAGGAGCTTTTTGAAAACCTTTGAAAAGGTCTCCGGTTTACCGAAGGCATCCGTTCCGGCAACCTTACCGTTTATCATGAAAACAGCACCGATCTGGGAATCGATCAGGTGGAATGGTTGAACATATTCGTCTATGGATGGCCTCTCTTTGTCGTACATGGCGGCCATGGCCCCTGTCGGAGAAGACACTTTCATCCTGGTTGACTTTTCGGCAATGCCGTCCCAGATGGCACCCTGATCAGAACGAAATTCTCCTGAATCCCTGATGGAAAAATTGACCTGTTCCGATTTCATGGCTCGAAGATTGGACGACATCATTCTTTCCTTACTGTGGAACCGGGGACTGTCATAAGACCACCGGCCATGCTCCACGCAGCTGACCGGAATCACAACGGTGGAATGTCTCTGAATCAGAATCGTGGTATTTACGATCCGGTTCTGCTTTGCCCCCACCAATTCTTCTCCATCCAGGATCAGAATCATTTTGGGAGATTTGTTCATAACCCTCAGTTCCGGTACGGAACCGCCGCTGTCTTTTTCAACGATCTCAATCAGGTCTTGGTTCAGGGCCTCATCCAGTAACAGGTATTCCAAATCCAGGCTGTATGTTGAGAGCAAGGGGTAAAGGGCCAGGTTTTTGTAGGTTTGTTTACGGCCGACCTTCAGTTGTTCCAGGTAATTCTTGATGATGTTTTCCATTTCGGTGTTTCTCCTTTCGTTGAAGTTAGCAGCATGATAGCAGGTGGCTTTGACAGATCCGGTCACAACCGAAAAACTTTTTTCAATAAATTTTCATCCTTTTCGGAAACATATTGAAATGGCATGGCTATTTTTGTTGATAAAATCATTATTTTTTGATTAAACATTTTTAAATCCACGAAAAATAGCAAGCTCCAGAGACTCTTTATTTTCGGGAGGATATCTATGGCCAGAGGCGATCAATTAGGCAGACAATGGAAAATTATTCAGATCCTGATATCCTCTAGAATAGGAAAATCGGCTGCTGAGTTGGCGGACGAATTGGAATGCCATCCCCGGACACTTTATCGGGACCTTGAAGCGCTACAGGTGGCAGGGTTTCCCATCTATACGGAAAGGGTGGAGGGCAAGAACCTGTGGTCTCTCCTGGATACTGTAAAGCATCAAATTCCTGTTCCGTTCAGTCTCACGGAATTGATGGCGCTCTATTTCGGTCGGGATATGCTGAAGGTATTTAAAGAAACCCCCTTTTATGATTCCCTGGAGTCGCTCTTTCAAAAGGTCAAAACGACCCTTCCGCCCGAATCAAAAAAATATCTGGATAACGTGGAGCAGACGCTTTACATGGGTGTAAAGCCTTACAAGGAATATGGCAGATTCAAGGGGATTTTGAATCAGGTCAACGATGCGGCCATCAACCGCAAATCCATTGAGATTGTCTATTTCACCATGAGCCGAAAAAAAGAAAGCCGGCGCCGCGTGGATCCTTACCGGATATGGTTTTTCAACGGGACTTTTTACCTGATCGGTTTATGTCACACGCGAAACGAAGTCAGGATATTCGCTCTCGACCGTATCAAGATGCTCCATCAAACAAAAGAGTCCTTCGAGATTCCCGAGGAGTTCAGCCTTGAGAAATTCACGGAGTCGAGCTTTGGGGTCTATCAGGGAGAAGCCGCATCTATAAAGGTATGGTTTCATCAGGATGTGGCCGGTTATATCAGAGAAAAGATCTGGCACGAATCTCAACGGATCAAAAACCAGGATGATGGTTCCATCATATTTGAGGCTGAAGTTGCGGGAACTGATGAAATCAGGTTCTGGGTTATGACCTGGGGTTCAAAGGCTGAGGTTCTGGAACCGGAGGCTTTGAGAGAAGAAATCAGGACAGAGGCCGAAAAGATGGCAAAACGATACGACCGCCCTGTTATCAATGAAGAAACCCTGACCTACGCTTCTACGAAAGACCAGCCCTTACAGCGCCGGTAAACGGTACATGCATGTCTGGCATATTGCCTCAGCATATGGAATCGAGGCAGGGCATAAATCGTATCTCCCCAAATTTTTTCACCATTGCTCTGAAGACGACCTAACAACTGGGAAGCCCCCTGTGAGTTATCAAGATCAAGGTTCAGAAGTTGTATCAGTTCGTGGCCCCACTATACTTGGTAGATCTGAATTCGCCCCATACGTCGCGAAGAGACTGAGACTGTCATCCATATGTCATTTCAATATCGTATAATGCTTTCAAGTGTGGGGCCAGAAGAGTTGTTCTTTGAAAATGGATTGAATTTGGCTGTTTTTACTTCTGGAAATCTTCAAGAGGTATAAGGAGGAAATGCATGGGAAGGATGGAAGATCAGCATGAGGTTATCGAGAAATCAACTTTGGACATTGAAAAGCTGAAGAGAGGTATGGGTTGGATGAATGTGCCTGGTTTTTTTCAAAGAAGGATTCATTTTGGGAGTTGTCCAACATGGCCGGGAAAATGCCGATCAAGTTTAGAGACCAGCGCTGGAATTCAAGTGAACAACTTTATCAGGCATCCAAGTATGCCCCGGATGTCGAATGCGTCCCGGCATCCAATCCGGATGCGAAGCCCAGAAATGTTCGGGAAAGGATTATGGCTCAAAAGGCTGCCAAAGGATCCAAAATGACCCAAAAATGCGCGGTCAAGGCAGGGTTGGTTCGGAAAGATTGGGAAGATGAGCGTTTTGAAATCCGGATTCACAGTATGCTGTGGGTGCTTGAATTGAAATTATGGTGCAACCCTCGGTCGTTTGGAGAGACGTTGAAAAGCACCGGCAACCTTCCCATCGTGGAGAAATCAAAAAAGGATGCCTTCTGGGGCGGCAAGGAGAATGGGGGGTCTTTGATCGGTAGCAATGTCCTTGGTAAACTCCTGACCATTCTTCGCGATGAGAAATATGAGAAGGTTCGGAATCGTGAGGTTACATATCCGGAGGGGTTTTTGCTGTGATGAAATAGAGGTAAAAGGCAGTTTGGGATTTAGATCTGGAAAAGCTGGAAATGATCCCGGCTTTTCCAGATCATCCTTATCCGGCACTAACTTTCACTATACACACAGCAGGTAACGTGCTAATTGCGGAGATGGTGCTAATATAGTAATATGGCGGAACATTTGATTGGAAAGGAGAAGAAATGACTGAAGAAATGGTTTCCAAAATGTTTAAAATTGCCGAACACTTAAGAGAACTGAATTCAGCACAGAAAGTCAAGAGGTTCGGTAATGATAAGGGACATGCGAAAGTGTTCCAAATACGGCCAGGATGTTCAGTTTGGACACATCATTTGAAGAATAACCGTTTAATTATTGACTTGATGATAACGAGAAGTGCTCGCCAGAGATATCCAGAAGTAGCAATGATCTCGGTTGATATGTTCAAGGAGTTTTTTCACGACAAGGTAGACTTCGAAAGATGGCACCGCCATATAGATGATCTTGAAGCAGAAAGATATTTTGTAGATATTGGGGAAGATACGTTAGAAGACATATTTAAGACATTGGATAAAATAAAAGATAGATTTTCTAAAATATGACGTGGGCTTTGTGTCGATCAAAATCGTGAGCAGGGTACCCCCCACGGTTGTACAAAAACTATTCATCAAACCTGCTATCTTCTTAGTAGAATGGGGAAAGTCAAATGGAAGACAGGGAATATCTTGAGGCGGCTAGAAAATACCTTCTGTCATTTGGTCCAGTGACCGAGCAAATGATTGACCGACACCTCTCTGAATGGAAAGAACGGAAACCCAGTTCGCTCAGTGGTCTTTTCAGAGCATTTATAATGCATGCTCAGAACAGGCAAGGTATGCCCAATGCTATTGGGGACATTGATAATCTTTCTCCCTTTCTTCTCGGGTTCAACCCAAAAGATGTCCTTTCAACATATTCCTCTTGGGGAGATCTGTTTGACACAATTCAGTCCAACTACACGCCCCCAGGTAGAATGGAGAGAGGAAATAATAGGAATTACTGGGTCATCTACTGCAAGGCCATATTGTCGATAGCTCAATTCCTTTCATCGTATGAAAGTTTAGAGGATTTTGACGATTTTGTTTCTGGCTTTTTGACAAATGAGTATTCTCTTTTGGCTTTGCCCCTGTTATTGGAAAGAGAAATATTCGGATTTGGCTTTGCCTTAGCGTGTGATTGTTTGAAAGAAAACGGCTATCCACAGTTTATTAAGCCTGACACTCACTTGAACGATATCTCCAGGGGTTTAGGGATCACAGAGGCAACCGCAAGTTTCCAGGTGTTCAAGGATGTAGAAAGATATTGCAAACGCATAAATGCTTTGCCTTACGAAGTCGATAAGTTATTCTGGTTGGTTGGTAGTGGTCGATTCTATCTGTTTGACATCAAAGTAAATTCGTCAAAATGGGATTTCATAAAGAGCGTCGAGCGAATGAAGTTGTCAGGTCATTAAGCAGCTCGACTGGGCTGTGTTTCACCTTGCGCTACTTCACATAATAATGAATGAAAAGGTTTTTCAGGATACTCTTCAGAAACTGGATGGAAGTCTTGCTCGCTGTCAATTAGTCCGGTCAAAAGAAGTTCATTTGAATATCCCAGACTCCACGAGCATCCCCTCCCTTCTTGGAAAAAAATAGATCCACGCCTCCATTTTTCTCTCAGCTGCATCACCATCTCTCCCATCGACTGAGACATCCACAATTTTTCTGCAATACCAGTCCGGATGCCCTTCAAGTCGGTCCAGACGGACAAAGGTTTTTTCATCAACCTTATAGACCTCTCCCGCAATTTGGGACACGGGTTCATTTTCAATCACGAACGGAATCCCTGATACGTAAAGCGCATATTTCTCTTTGGTCAAAGCCTTGCCGATGAACTTCGATCCATTGAGCAAGTGGTGATTGCCGAAATCTCGTTTGAGGGTTCCGTATACAAAAACGAGCGATTTTTCAGTCATAGGGGCTCCTTCTATCTTTTCTGGTAATATTGTGTCAATTCACATAGGCCGTCGACGATTTCATCGAGATAGGTTTTTCGTGTGCCCATGCTGATTCTGATCTCCAATGCCTGGTAGTTCTGGCCGAATCCGCGGAACCTTTCACCGCCATTTCGGTTCATTTCCATACATTTGCTGCCCCCATGGAACATACTGTTTGTGCCAATGACACACGTTTTCCACTGACCTCGGTTTCCTTCAATCGCGGTTTTCAGAATCTTTCCGGCCATGTGCGCGAGCTTTTCTGAGCAGGAACGGCCATTTCTGGTGCTGATCTCTACATCGACCCCATGACTGTCCTTGATGCCTCGGATGATGATATGGAGAACCGGTCGATTCACCTCTCCGTTTTCATCAAGGATATTGGCAGCTGTAAAGATTTCTTTAAGTATTTCAAGGTATTGCATCAATAAATATTTGTCTGACTCGTTATGTAAAGTCGTATAGCAGGCAAACTGGCGGGGCTGCCTTCCAAGGATGCAGGCTGCACCCACCCGTTTCGCCACTTCATTGGCCACAATATCTGTTTTCTTCTCTTGCTTTGGCGGGTTCGAGTAAGGTGCCTCCAGCACAACGACACAATCGTGATCCTCTCCTTCCTGCATTTTCCAGATGAACTCGCTGTTGTTTTTCCACACTGATTTGCCCGGCAGGATCGAGAGTCCCTGGTGCAGGGAAAAGAGCGTTCTCGGTAGGCGATAAATGCGTTTTTCAATTTCCTCTTTGCAATTGATCAGCGCGTTGTACAGTGGCCTGCATTTCGGATGCTCATCAACATGTTCAGCGAGATAATGTTGCACCTGGCCCATGATCAGTATGCTGACGGCCTCCATCCTTTGGCTACCCCCCTCAATGCCGTGACCGTCGAGGTTACGGGCCGAAGCAAAATGGAAACCTTTGTGTAAAGCGGACTGAAACCCCGGAATTCTGGCTGACCTTTCGGGAAATCGCCGAAAGAACAGGCACATCAGGCTGACCACCATGTAAGTGGGAAAGAAGATGAGATCCACCCTAACGTCGGATGGAGCAGGCTCATCGATATCAATCAGAGACCAGGAACCGCCCCAGACCAAAAATCTACCTGGCTTCCTTTGCTCCTGTACCAGGCTCTCCATGAGCGCTTCCAGGTCATCCAATGTATAATTCTGGTTGGGGATGCGCTCCTGTGACAGTGCTTCCAGGGTTGCATAAAGGGCTCTTGGGACCGTATCCCATTGTTCATCTTTTGAATATCCGATTTTCAGAGCCGGATAGTTTCTGAGGTACATTTCATATCTCCTTTCTAATTTCCAACGTGTTGAACTGTTTTGGTTCGGCAAAAAGCCCATACCGTAGACAGGTCGGACCTTTGTGAACCCTTTGTTTCCCTCGGCTACATCTAATTACGAACTGCTGGCGGCGCTTCCAAGCCATTGTCTTGCTGCAACGATCGTCTCAGGGCTGGGCTGCGCGTTGGCTCTTGTCTTGATCTCTTCGATCACCCATTCAGCCCGTCTTTTGCCCCATCCACCACGAATTTTTCGAAGGGAAAGCGTGGCACGCTCAGGTTCCAAAACCCGATAGACGTACCGTTTGCCCGCAAGAATATCCGCGTCATAGCTGTAAATGCAGTTTTTCTGATCAAATCCTTCTTCATAAAGCTCTCTCCTATTTACAACAGGCTCAATCATGTTGGAGCCAGGGATCGGGGGTGTCGGATATTTATGTTCTCTTGCGGGAAGGTCTTCTCTTCTTAAAATCTCAATAACCCTTTCATACTTGTTTCTTAATTCAGCCATGGAGTTGAACTCGTGTCTTTCATCTTCGAGATAATAAAAGACGTTGAACAAAGGACGTAAACAATCGTTCCAGATTTCATCATGCNGGCCAAAACGGGAACCATTCGTTGGGAAATGTGCCGCCACGTCCTCAATGAAATTCTTGCTGGGAACGAAATATCGNGGATAATTGCCGAGGGAGCCGTAAAGATCCAGAACAGGTTCGTCGATCGTTTCGAGGTGCATCAGCGTCTTCCAGAGTTCCTTACGGCTCAGTTTTTTCAACAGACCCTGCATTCGATGTCTGATGCAGGCTGACGCCGGTATCTTTTTCAGGATATGTACAATCGCATTTGAATCTCCAAGGCCCAGATACGCAGCAATTTTTCTATGCTTTCCAGCCAGCAGTCGTTCAGTCTCTTTTTTCCCCAGCCGTTTTGTTTTTAGCCCGAGAACTTTTCGGTGGGCAAAGGTGTATGCAAGCGCCGGATTTGCCCGCATCAGTTCAATAAACGACGGATAGAGCTGGCTCTGTTTGATGAGAAACCACTGATTTCCGGCAATATATCCGCAGGTGAAAGCGGCTGCTTCATTTCGAACTTCCGAAGGTATGGTGTTGATGAATCCGTTGCATGCCTCTTTGATTCCCTGTTTATTGTCCCTGTACCAGGATGTGAGAAGCCTGTTATCATCAGGATTCCACAAATAGTAGCCATCTTCATCTTTTTCCGATAGCGCAATGGGAGAGAAATACTTGAGCATTATTTCTTTATCGAATCTGGGCAATAGTTCATCCAAGCCGTCAAAAAAATCCACAAGACCCGAATTAAGATGGATTTTTCCATAAGTCAACCGGGCCCACTGAAGGCTATTCGTGGACATCTTCTTGCACTGAAACTTTGGCCACACATGATAAACACGCCCATACCGGGACAAGTGAATGCTCAAAATTTCACCATCAAATTTGATTCCGTACGTATTTCCTGATGCATTCGACACTCCTTCATCCTCCTGTCTTTTTGGTTTATTCTCAAATGTATGCTCAACCTTCATGGTTACTGGTCCCATTTTATCGTCTTTAAGTGACAGACATATGACAAGAAGCAGGCATATTTTGTTGAGACAGGCCGGTTTTACCCGGCATTTTCCGGCCCGTTGGAAATACCCGCTATTCGCCGGGATCTTAGCGTCTCAGGATGACAAGGGCATGACAGTATTGAGTGGTCCTGAAGAAGGTGATCTTAATAGTGTGGGCGTTTTCTATGCCGATACCGATCCTCTAACGGAAATTCACCACCCCCAACCCCCAATTACAACGGGGGGTTGGAGAAGGCGTCTTCAATTACACCATATTCGGGAATTCCTGAGCCATTTTAAGGCTTCTTTTGCAATCCCGGGCAGCCGCTTTGATGCAATAGAACTTGCCGTATGGTTTTTTTGATAATTCTCCTTTCTGGGTGCAGAAACTGATTCTGTCTATCTGATGGTTGGTCGACCAGGTAATGATATCGCGATTCACAGTTCTTCGGTTTTTCTTGAACAAATCCATATTGATGGCCAGGACAGGTTCGTCATCCTTTCGGCAGGCTGCAAGTCGTTTCTTTGCATTTTCATGCAACTTGCCATGGTAAATAATGACGGTGCCTATGACCCCTGAGCCACCATTAGAAGCGTTTACTCCAGGCATATGGCCCCTCCTTTCTATTTTTAGTTGTTTGGACCTCCTTTCGAATAAAGCTGCTTTATCTCTTTAACGATATCGTTGTTGAGTTAATGATAGCGGATTGAAATGACAGACGAATGACGGCAAACCGCACAATCGGTCACCTGATAGGGATACGTCAGTAAACAGTTAAATTAGGTGGAAGTGTGTAAAAATAATGATACCCTTTTTGCAAGAATGGGGAGAAGTCGGTATGAAGATGTTGCCCTGATCGATCTTGAAGGCTATAATGCACTCGCAGGAGATTCCGTAATCGTATATTGGCCGGGATAAACCTGTTCAGAAGGGAGCGAATTTATGTCTGGTGCTGATAGCCCGAATATGTGGAAAGCAAGGATACAGGTGGATCGGCTTCTGAACGCGGCCTCTGATTTAAAGATGCTCCGTCACCACACGCAAGAGGCCCGAGAAAAAATCGAGGCGGCCTATCAGTTAGCGGAGAAAAATGATTTGCCCCAACCCTGGCCATCGCTTTGCGCCTACAGACTGGGCCATTTGATCATGCGAACCGCAATCAGCAAGGAAAGCCTCCTAGACGCCGAGCAGTATTTCATGGAGGCATCCCGGGCCGGCTCCCTTCGGCCTCTTCCATCTCTCTACAGGCTGGCTGTACTTCACCGTCTTGAAAAAATGAAGGCAGGTGTTACAGAAGTCACCATCAAGAAAGCCTTCGCCAAAGCGGAAAAGGACATCCAGAAAGGTGGCGTGGATAACAAAGCACAGATCCAGGATCATCTGTTCAACATGCTGGAAATGACGTCCTATTTCTCAGGGATGGATTACGGTGAAATAGAAGGAATGGGCGACTATCATGAATCGAAGAAAAGCCCCCCGTCGTGGATACTGGCAGGACCTGTCCCCGGAATTGCCGAAGTCAAATACTCGGAGGCCTATGCGTTGGAGGAGCTCGAAGGCCTGATGAAAAGCCATGCTAATGCTGTTTTCTTTGTCCTGCGAAATTTGAATTCTCCCAAAACCGGGGACGATCCGAGGGCCAAATGGAAAAACGGGCAACAAGAATGGAAAAAGGCCAGCTATCCGGGATTAAGACTCCTGGCGCTCCTGCTGAGACAAACCAGCCGCTCTTTAAATGGCCTCATGTTCCAGTTCATTGGGGGAAGCGACTTCCAATTCGACGCCTTTAACCAAAACAAGGTTCGGTTAAAAAGGCATCTCGCGGATTTGACAGACAGGAAAATCGGCGACATTTTGCTGGAAAGTGCTCAAGGAATTCCGAAGATCAACCCCCACATGAAGATCTTTGGCGCAATTGAAGAATCAGCGCTTTACATCTAACGAACATCGAATTGGCTTGGGGCGCTCCACGCGAGGCGGAGATTGCTCGGTCCTTTTATCTCCTGAAACGCTAACCTTCAGTTCCCCCTATATGGAAGGCAACAAAATGGATAAACAGACAACCGGAATGAGTCTGGCCCAACAGCGTAAAGAGATTCACGCGCTGTTGAATAAGCTTTCTCATCCGGATAAAGCAGGAGAGTCATATGAGCTTGCCCTGCATTACGGCATTCATGAACCGTGGATTTCTCTCTGCGCCTATAACCTGGCCCATGCCCTCTTGGCAAAAGGTGCCGATCAGGGATCATTGCTAGAGGCTGAGCGGCTGTTTAAACGGTCCATGGAAGCAGATTTTCTGGGGCCTTGGCCTGCACTCTTCAGGCTCGCGGCACTGGAGCGCCGGAATTCCGAGCAAACAGAGTCTATTAAGAATGCCTTTATAGAGGCAAAAGATGCCTTGATCGAATACCG
>JGI11705J14877_10002062_pt1 | contig 11068 bp, 15 predicted proteins | sample Etolaghawater15m_FD_14877 | JGI IMG/M metagenome (IMG submission 14877) | reverse complement strand
CTTTTTATTAAAAGAGAGTTTTTAATAATATTAAATATTATTTAAATATATTATTTTTTGATTTTATCTGAACAAAGCTTAAATATTTTTTTAATTTACCAATTTATAACAAAATATTGTTAAATTTACCCAAATTCGTGTTTTATTACTTTGATTTATAAAATATTTACAAGAAAATTTGAATGTTTTGTCTTAAACGCAGAGTAAAAAAGTGTTCCTTCGTGAAAAGGAACTATGGAAGATTGTGATGTAATTTAGAGAGTATGAGAGTATTTATTTTTCTGTAAGGATCTCAAATTTATTATTATTGAACTTTACTATAAGTGTTTTATTGCCAGTAAATGTAAAACTTTCTGATTGATATAACTCTACAAAAGATATTTCATAAGTATTTGTAGCGTCTGGATAAGGAACTATATTGAGATTATTAAATATGATTTCTTTTTTTTCTGATTTATTGAAAATTCTTGTTTTATAGTTAAAAAAACGTTTGTAATCCATACCATCATGTCTCACAAAATCAGGCGAGTAAAAATTAAGATAAGAGTCTATGTCGTTGTATATCCACGAATATCTCCAACTGTAAAGCTTTGCAAGTAATGAAGAGAGAGTGTTCTTGTCTATAACTTGCTGCTGTTTTTGTGAGTTAATAATTAAAAGAGTTTTATCAATATCTATATTTCTATCTAAGCACTCAATACTTTGATTGTCAATGGCAATGCATCCTTTTGTAAACTCATCTCTATCTTTTTCAGATGGTAGACCATGTATCCATATTCCTGATCCGTTTTTTCCTTTATAGGTATCATAAATATTTGGATAGGATGTTACAAAAGCGAGTGGGCCATAAAAAGAGTCTAACTTAGATATTTTTTTTGTTAAATTATAAATACCGACAGGTGTTTTGAGATCACCTTCTTTAACCTTATCGCCATTCATCTTGCCAGTATAGGCGTGATATCTTTTTTGTATTTTATAAGACTCATTCGTATCTTTAATATAAAGAGTAAGCGAAGAATCTGATTTGTCGCATGTAAGGAGATTTGAATAGGACTCTATGTACCCAAAACTTGTATCTCTCTCTTTGAGTTGTGTGCTCCAGTACTCTACTTTTGTGAGTTCGTAATCCATCTGCTTTTGTATATTTTGTATGCCGTTAATTCTGTAGTCTGTTAAAGTAGTATTAGCAAAGGCAGCAGTTGAGAGAAATATACAGAGTAGTAAAAATTTATTTAACATTGTCGTAGCCTATTTCCTGTAAAAAAACTTTATCTTTCGTCCAACCTTTTTTGACAGTTACTTGTAAATTTAAGTAGGCTTTTTGGCCGCTAAGTCGCTCTATCTTTTCTCTTGCTGATTTACCAATACGTTTAATAGACTCTCCACCTTTACCGATAATAATACCTTTTTGAGACTCTTTTTCTATGATGATTGTAGCGTAGATTCTATCAATCCCATCCTCTTCTTCTATAGAGTCTATAATTACATCAGACTCATAAGGAATCTCATCACTAACATTTTCAAAAATACCTTCTCTAATAAATCCAGCGTATATGTCACGAACCAATTCACTTGTTAAATCTTCAGGGTCAAAAAGAAAAGGAGAGTCTGGAAGGTTTTTTGAAATCACTTTAAGCAGCTCTTCGTGCCCAACTTTTTTGGGAATAGCCACTGGTATAAGTGCTTCAAAATGATCTGAAAATTGATTATAAGAGTTTATACGTTTAAATAACTTATCTTGGGAAACTTGGTCTATTTTACTGATGACAATTATATGCTTTACTTTACCATTATTTAATTTTAAAAACTTTTCATAATGCTCTACACTATCAGTGACAGGAGCTAAGTATACGATTAAGTCACAATCACCCATTGCCTTGAGTGCTTCATCTAGCATAAATTGATTAAGAACTTTCTCTCTCTCGTGTAGACCTGGAGTGTCAACGAAAATTATTTGTGTATCTTCATACATTACTATTGCGTTTGAGCGCTTTCTTGTTGCGTTTGCTTTTTGGCTAACCATAGCAATTTTTTCACCTAAAAGTGAGTTCATTAAAGTGCTTTTTCCTGCATTGGGACGCCCAATAAGAGATACAAAACCAGCTTTTGTCATAGTTGTGCCTTTTGTTATAATATATATCGTGATAGGTCATCATCTGCAACAACCAAATCAAGTTTCTCGTGAACAAGTTTTGCAGTGATAACAAAATCTTTATTTTTGTGCTCATCGGCACTAAAACTAATCTCTTCTAAAACATTTTCAAGAACTGTATGTAAGCGTCTTGCACCAATATCTTCAGTTATTTCATTCGCCTTATGTGATAATGAAGCAATAGCTCCAATAGCTGCATCTTCAAAAATGAGATTCACTCCCTCAACACTTAAAAGAGCCTGATACTGCTTTAAGAGTGAATTGTCTGTTTGTGTGAGAATTTGATAGAGTGTCTCTTCTGTTAAGGACTCTAATTCAACACGAAGAGGAAATCTACCTTGGAGCTCCGGAATTAAATCACTTGGTTTGCTAACATGAAATGCACCTGCAGCTATGAAAAGAATATGGTCCGTATTTATAACACCATATTTAGTTGTTACACTGCTTCCTTCAACAATAGGGAGCAAATCTCTTTGGACACCTTCTTTGCTTGGATCATTTCTACCTTGAGATTTTTCACTTAGAGCTATTTTATCTATCTCATCTAAAAATATAATCCCACCATTTTCAGCCCGCTTAAGCGCTTCTGCATGGATACTTGTCATATCTAAAAGCTTATTACTTGCTTCAAGTTTTAAAATCTCTTTTGCATCTTTTACACTGACTTCTTTTTTATTGTCTTCTTTGTTGATTGAAGAAAATATTTTTGAAAAATTCTCTTGTACCTTTGCCATTTCTGGTGGTAGATTTGTATCATTAAACTCAATATTTATTTTATCAAGTTCCAGTTCAATACTCTTTTCATCCATTTCACCAGAAGTGACACGTTTTTCCATAGCCTCTAAAAGTCTCTGATAATCATCTTTTTTAGATTCACTTGCAGATTCTAAAAGAGGAGGAAGCAGTTTTTCAACTATTTTATTTAAAACATAGTTTTGGATTTTATCTGCGTTTTCTTCTTCTTTTTCATTTTTTACAATACTGATAGAGTTGAGAACTAAATCTCTAATCATAGATTCTACGTCTCGCCCAACAAACCCAACTTCAGTATATTTGGATGCTTCGACTTTTATAAAAGGGACTTTCATCATCTTTGCTAAACGGCGTGAGATTTCAGTTTTACCAACACCTGTAGAGCCTATCATTAAGATGTTCTTTGGCATGATTTCGTCTTGTAACTCTTTGTCTAATTGCATTCTTCTGTATCTAGTACGAAGAGCTAAGGCTATTGTTTTTTTAGCATTTTTTTGTGAAATTACAAATTTATCAAGATATGCAACAATCTCTTTTGGTGTCATATCCATTTATTTGCTACCTTCAAGTGTTAAAGTTTTGATGGAGTGATTTGTATATATACATAAATCAGCTGCAATAGATAAACTCTCTTTTACAAGTTCTTCTTCATCAAGTGATGCATGTTTTTTAAGTGCACGTGCTGCTGAGATAGCGTAATTGCCACCACTTCCAATAGAAGCAATCTCTCCATCTTCAGGTTCAACAACATCACCATTTCCAGTAAGAATAAAAATATGTTCGTTATTTAAAACAATCATCATTGCTTCAAGTCGTCGCAAAACTTTGTCTTTTCTCCAAGCTTTTGAAAATTCAATAACAGATTTTAAGAGGTCACCTTTTTTATCTTCTAAAAAATCTTCAAACATGTCAAACAAGTTAAATGCGTCTGCTGTACTTCCAGCAAATCCAGCTAGAATCTTTCCTTTATGAAGTGTACGGATTTTAGTTGCGTTTGCTTTAAGAACAGAGTCTCCAAAAGTGACTTGACCATCTCCGCCAATAACAGCTTTATTTTTGCCTTTATAAGCAAGTATTGTGGTAGCATCAAACATTATTCGCCTTGAACATCCACGTGTAGTGTAGCATGAAGTCCATGACCAAGTTTAAAATCTAAATCGTGTTCACCAACAGTTTTGATTGCTGATTTTTCATTTATATGTTTTTTGTCAATTTCAATATTATGTTGTTCTTGAAGAGCAGACGCCACTTCATCTTTAGTTACAGAACCAAAAAGATGTCCATTTTGACCTAGTTTTTTAGTAATGATAATTTCACATTTATCAAGTTTTTTAGCTATTACTTTAAGGGCATTAACTTCTTTTTCAAGATTTTCAGCCACTATGAGTTCATCTTTTGCATGCTGTGCTAAAATCTCTTCTGTCGCTTGTCTAGCAAAACCTTTGCCTATTAAAAAGTTTTTTCCGTAACCATCTTTAACTTCTTTAACTTCACCCGCTTTACCAAGACTTTTTACGTCTTTAATTAAAAGTACTTTCATTATACTACCTTCTCTCCAGCGTAAGAAACAATGCCATGCGTTAAGTTTCCGATTTTTGTGTATCCCATATCTCCAAGAATTCTTGCTACGTGAGCAGAACGACTACCAACATGACAGTAAAGAATGATATTATCATCTTTTGCAAGTTTTGCTTCATCCCAAGTTTGAAAAAAACTACTTGTAGGAATAAGTTTGTCAGCACCTTTTATATGACCCATTTGCCACTCCATATGCTCACGAACATCAACGATTGTAAATTGAACCATGCCAAGTTCTCTTGCTTCCATAAGTGCTTGTAACTCATCACCATCAAGTTCTGCTTGACCTACAAGTTGTGCACACTCTTCTTGAGTCAAACCACGTGAATGTGTATGTACAGCTTCTTCCATACCAAGCTCAATTCTCTTTGCTGCTGCAAATTCTGGAGTACAAAAAATTCCACAGTGACAAGAACCAACTTCTGGAATCTCTTTTTCGATTGCTGGAGTACATGGACAGGTTCTATTATCAACACTTTGAGGTTTTCCATCAACTTCTTCAACCATAAAACATGGGCAAAATAGTTTGTTGTACATCATCTTGTTTCGAGCAAGACCCATCTGTACACCTTCATTTACTTCAGCTTGTGGATTATATTCCCAGCCAAATTGTTTAATAACTTTGTCTGTAAATTTAACTGTTTTTTCCATTCTCTCTATAAATTCTGGAGAGTTCATATCTATTTTTATCATACTCATCGTATACCTTTTGTTTTAGTTAATTTAAGTGGTTTCTTTTTTTACCAGCAATAATTCTTCTTAGTGCATTAAGTCTTATAAAGCCTTCTGCATCTTTTTGATTGTAAACTTCGTCCTCTTCAAACGTAGAGTGTTCTTCAGAGTATAAAGACATATCTGACTCGCGACCCACAACTTGTACGTTACCTTTGTAAAGTTTAAGTTTAACACTTCCTTGCACATACTTTTGAGTTGTATCTATTGCAGCTTGCATCATTTCTCTCTCAGGTGAAAACCAAAAACCATTGTAAATGAGTTCAGCATATTTTGCAATCATGCCATCTTTCATATGTGCTTCTTCTCTGTCAAGACAGATTGATTCTATAGCGCGGTGTGCTTTTAACATAATAGTTCCACCTGGTGTTTCATAACAACCACGTGCCTTCATTCCCACAAAACGATTTTCAACGATATCAATTCTTCCTATACCGTGCTTGTTGCCATATTGGTTAAGAGTTCTTAAAATTGTAGCAGGTGACATCTCTTGGCCATTGATAGAAATTGGGTCACCATTTTTATACTCTATAGTGATGTACTCTTTTTCATCAGGAGCATTTTCGGGAGAATTTGACCATAGCCACATAGACTCTTCTGGCTCATTCATAGGATTTTCTAAATGAAGTCCTTCGTAAGAGATGTGAAGAAGATTTGCATCCATTGAGTAAGGACTTACTGTTGGATTCCCATCTTTATCGAGATGTTTTTGATCAATTTTAATTCCATGTTCTCTTGCATAAGCTAAAAGTTTTTCTCTAGAATTTAAGTCCCATTCTCTCCATGGAGCAATAACAGTAATGTCGGGATTAAGACCTAAATAACCAAGCTCAAATCTAACTTGGTCATTCCCTTTTCCTGTCGCTCCATGAGACACTGCATCAGCACCCATTTTAGCTGCGATTTCAATCTGTTTTTTTGCGATCAGTGGTCTTGCGATTGAAGTTCCAAGGAGGTATTCACCTTCATAGATTGCGTTTGCTCTAAACATAGGAAAAACATAATCTTTTACAAACTCTTCTTGGATATCAAGAATAAAAATATTTTCAGGTTTTATGCCATTAGCAAGTGCTTTTTGACGAGCAGGTTCTACTTCTTCACCTTGACCTAAGTCAGCTGTAAAAGTGATAACTTCAGCTTTATATTCATCCTGCAGCCATTTTAAAATAATACTAGTGTCCAAACCACCAGAATAGGCTAATACAACTTTTTTAACTTCTTTTTTCATTCAAAAAAACCTCTATAAGTAAAATAATTGTCGCGATTGTATCCAAATTAAGGTGAGGATTTGCTTATATAAGGATGCCCTATTTGTGAAGATAAGAAATTATAAAGCTTTAATGGATGCCGATTGTTTTGTTCTTTGATTTGTTTTATGATAATCTTGCGCTTATGAAAGAATATATTTCACTCTTAAAAAATGAACCAGTGCTAAGACGACTTTCGAGTATACAATTGATTGCATATTTTGGTGCGTGGTTTAGCAATGTTGCTATTTATACACTGCTAATTAAGATGAATGTATCTGCTGAAGTAATTGCGTTTACTGCTATGCTTCATTTTTTAGCAGGAGTTATACAAGCTCCTTTTTCTGGCTCAATTATAGATAAAGTTAGACCAAAAGTACTTATGTTAACATTAATTGCAGTAGAAATATTTGCAACTCTGTTTTTAGTTTTTGTAAATTCACTTTCAGATTTATGGCTTTTATATACACTGATATTTATAAAAATGGCTGCAGCTTCTTTTTATTTTACAGCCGAGATGTCACTATTGCCAAAAATCATACATGGTGATAAATTACAAAAAGCCAATGAGCTTCACTCAATCATTTGGTCGCTCTCTTATACATTAGGCATGGCTTTGAGTGGCTTTATAGTTTATTTATTTGGGGTTAAAATAGCATTTATTTTAGATGCGTTTATGTTTATAGCTGCGTTTTATATGCTTTATACCTTAAACATAAAAGTGGAGATATTTAAAACTACAGAGAATCTTTTAGAGATGATGAGCGACACTTTTAGGTATCTTAAAAGAAATCCTGTTGCAATACATCTTATGATTATGCACTCTTTTGTTGGCTTAACTGCGTTTGATGTTCTCGTGGCTCTTATGGTAGATAAGTACTATACAGGTGTCATTGCAACTTCCCTGGCTCTTGGACTACTCCATGCTTCTCGTGCGGTTGGTTTGGTAATTGGTCCGATTATACTTGGTAAGTGGATTAACAATAAAAGATTAGTTTATATATTTATTTTGCAAGCTTTTGCAGTTTTATTATGGGCAGCATTGATGCATAATTTTTATCTTTCACTTTTTGCTAGCGTAATTGTAGGACTATTTACAACTACTTTATGGTCCTATACGTACACACTTTTACAAAAGAATATAGAAGTAAAATATTACGGACGTATTGTGGCTTATAATGATATGCTCTTTTTATCTTCGGCTGCGTTTACGTCTTTTATGATGGGATTTTTAGCGACACATGATTTTTCTCTTGAGCAAATTGCTGTTTTTGTCAGTCTTGGTTTTATCTTTGGAGCTTTATATTTTGCGTGGATATTAAAATATAAAAAGATAAGTGAGGTGAAATTATGACATTTGCTGTACTGGGTGGAATACTTCTAAATATAGGTGCTTTTTTAACCTATAAAGGCAAAATTTACCAAGCTGTTGTTGTTTATCTTTTTGCAGATTTATGTTGGATGATTATGGCTTTTGTGAGAGATGATTATTGGGGTGCTTTTTTTATAATAGTCGGCACAACTTTGGGTTTTTTAGCTTTTATGAAGATGAGAAGTGGAGAGATGCGTAAAACACTCAATAAGGAAGACAATGATATATAAATCAAAAGAGGGTAATTTGGACTTAAGCAGGGTAACAAGGCTTTATCCGGCAGTTGTTGTGGACATGCAAGGTGAAGTTGCTGAGATGTCTTTAGAGTGGGAAGCGTTGTATGGAGACAAGGTTAGCATAGTTCATTATGTTTTAGTATTTGACTTTACTCCCTTACATGAAGATGTTAAAGAGAGAACAACTTTGGTATATGAAACAAGAGATGAACTTATGGCAGAAATTCAAGAGGTTGCAAAATATTTAGATTAATCTCAAGTGATACTAAAAAAGTATTTTCTCTAGCAATTCCTGCTGCTTTAAAACATTTAGTAGATATTCTTCAAGTTCTTATCGATATGTTGATGGTTGGTATGATTAGTACTGCTGCTTTGGCGGCAGTTGGCATGAGTATGCAATTTATGATGATTATAAATGTACTCATGACCCTTTATGTGGTAGGTGGAAATGCACTTATTTCACGTTTTATTGGACAAGGTAGAAAACGCAGAGCTTCAGCACTTTTATATGCTTTGGTAATATTTGCTATATTCTTATCTCTTTTTGTAACTATTGGCGGATATTTTGGAAGTGAAAGTATTTATGCTTTGATGGGTTCCGAGGCTGACGTAATTGAGCAGGGTTCAATGTACTTTAAAATATTATCACTTGGTATAGTGGTAATATTTATTGACAACCTTTTATACAATGCGCTCTCAGCTGCGGGAGACACTTCAAGCTCACTCTATATAAAACTACTTTCTGCTGCAATTAATGCTTTTTTAAATTATGTACTAATTTTTGGTCATTTTGGCTTTGATGCTTATGGAATACAAGGTGCGGCTTACGCGACTGTCATTGCTTATATATTTAATGTTCTAGCCTACTATATTTTGATAAAAAAGATGAATGCTAAGCTTGATTTTTTACCTATTATAAGGTTTAAAGATTTAAAAAGAGTATGGAGTATTGGCTGGAGTGCAGCACTCGATAGAGGAATTTCAAGTTTGAGTTTCCTCGTTTTTGTATCGATTATTACAGCGTATGGAACGGCTGAACTCGCCGGTTATCAAGTAGGTCTTCGCATAGAAGGTATTGCATTTATACCTGGTTTTGGTTTTGCAATTGCGGCGATGGCATTAGTTGGTCAAAGTATAGGCGCTAATAACCATGAAAAAGCATATAATATGGGAGTTATCAGCGGAAGAATTGCTTATATATTTATGGGAAGTGTGGGTGTTATACTAATTCTTTTTCCCGATTTTTTAGTGAGCTTCTTTACAAAGGATGCACTAACTGTAGCAGTTGCTTCAAAGTATCTTATCTTAGTCGGTTTGGCACAAATACCGCTTGCAATTATGTTTGTATACTCTGGTGCACTTCGAGGGGCAGGGGCAACTAAAATAACGCTAACAGTAAATGTGCTTTCTCTATGGGTTTTTAGAGTAATTCCATCTTATATAGCCTACAAGATAGGTTATGGAGTTATCGCTATCTTTATTATCATGAATATTGAAACATTGATTAAAGGCGTAATTTACTGGTGGATATATAAGAAGAAAGAATGGCTTTATACAAAAGTATAACTATAATACAAGTTTATAACCAACTTTTTTTATACTAAAAATACTCTCTTTACCGATATGTTTACGCAAATTTTTAACATAAGTTCTTAAGCTCATTTCACTATATGTATTCTCAGAGGACCATACATTTTGGTATATATTTTCAAAGCTAACACACTCATTTTTACTCTTTAGAAGTAGTTTTAAAAGTAGAACTTCTTTTAGATGTAGTAGAACTGTTTTACTATTTACTATTAAGGGTGTCTGTTTGTGTATTAAAATAGACACCCTTAGTTATAAGAAGAAGATCTTCTTTATCTTTATATTCTCTCTTTAAAAGTGCTTTAATTCGAAACAGCAACTCTTCTAATTCAAAAGGTTTTTTTAAATAATCATCTGCTCCAGAGTTATAACCGTTTGCTAGGTCATTAATACTATTAAAGGAGGTTGTAAAAATAGCAGGTGTTGAGATATTTGCATCTCTGAGATCTTTTAAGAGTTGAAATCCATTGAGTTTAGGAACATTTACATCTAGTAAAAATATATCAAAGTTTTCCCTATATATAGTCTCTAGGGCTTCTTCTCCATCATAAACGCAAACAGTATCAAAACCTTCTTCATATAGGAGTTCTTTAACTGCTTGAGATAAATTGATATCATCTTCAAGGTATAATATTTTCATAAAAAATTATACCTATTGAACATGTTTACGCGTACACAGAGAAACCATCTGTTTCGGCTTCATTTGTATCTGATGTGTCAATAAGGTCAAGAATTGTCTGTGTATACTCTTGATCACTCATACTTGCTTTATCAACTTCTTTCATTTGCGAAACCATAGCCATTCTCTCTTCCATAGACATCGAACCTAATTTATCCTTCATTATGGCTTGATCATCGGTCGATAAACTTTGCATAATATCTTTCATGCCACCTTTGCCGTTACCACCACCTGAGCCGTCCATTTTTCTCATTTGCATTTGCTCTATTGAGCCAGTTGCATTAACATTCATAATGTCTCCTTTTATTTAAGTTGAGTAAGTAGACATTTTAATTGTGAAATTACACAAAAAGGAATAATTTTTGCTTGTTATAAAACAAGTGATTAATTATCTACGCCCGCCACCATTACCTCCTCCTCCATTTTCATTAGAGCCTTTATACATATTTCCAGAACCGGAGCCTTCAGATTGTCCAGAACCATTTTGATGTTCATACTGATGCTTTTTCTGCTCTCCTGAGCCATCACCACTTTTACTTTGTGTTCGTTCTTGCATCTGTTGCATTTTTGCCTCATGTTCAGTAAAACTATCTTCTGCAAAACATATACTCGCTATCAATAAAGATACAATTAAGATTTTTTTCATCTAAAACTCCTTTTGTTTTATGTATTGTAATGATTGTTTGTTAATAGATTGTTAGGAGGATAAAATTTAATATCTTTAAGATAAAA
>JGI11705J14877_10002061_pt1 | contig 11071 bp, 9 predicted proteins | sample Etolaghawater15m_FD_14877 | JGI IMG/M metagenome (IMG submission 14877) | reverse complement strand
AGGCGTTACAGAACTTGATGAAAGGGTTGCCGGACTCATAGAAAAATACAAACTTGCCTGTCTTATCGTTATCAATAAATGGGATATCAATGAAGAGAAAACCTATGAAGAGGTTGTAGAAGAGATACGTGATGAAATGAAGTTCCTGCACTATGCACCACTGATCACCATCTCTGCAAAAACAGGATTGCGTGTCAATAAGATCCTTGATAAAGTAACAGAAATATACAAACGATACACCCAACGTATACCTACCTCTGAACTCAACGATACCCTACGTGAAGCAATAAGAAGACACCACGTACCTTCACATAATGGTGCAGTGGTAAATATTAAGTTTGCTACACAGTACGAGACTAAACCGCCAAAAATCGCTCTTATCAGTAACAGACCTGAATTTATACATTTTTCATACAAACGTTACCTGGCCAATTTCCTTCGAAATAAATTTGACTTTGAAGGAGTGCCTTTAGACATCGTTGCACGTAAACGTGGTGAGAGATTTGATGACGATGAGTAACCGCTCTGCATAGTTCTTTTACTAACACTTCGCTATAATCTCTTAAAATTATTTTAGGATGTAACATGCGTGTACTTACAGGAATACAAGCTTCAGGAAAACTTCATATAGGAAACTATTTTGGAGCGATGAAGCCCATGGTTGAACTTCAAGAAGAACATGAACTTTTTACTTTTATTGCCAATTACCATTCACTGACCACTTCAAAAGATGCTGCTACCCTTAAGCAACACACTATCGATGCTGCTGTGGATTATCTTTCAGTTGGCATTAACCCGGAAAAAACAACATTTTGGGTACAGAGTGACATGCCTGAAGTACTTGAACTTTACTGGATACTCTCTAAATTTACACCTATGGGGTTGCTCGAACGTGCACACTCTTACAAAGACAAAGTAGCCAAAGGTATCGCTGCAAATCATGCACTGTTTTCTTATCCTGTACTTATGGCGGCAGACATACTGATGCTTGACACTCAAAAAGTACCTGTAGGAAAAGACCAAATCCAGCACGTTGAAATGACCAGAGATATCGCGATAAAGTTCAACAATGAGTATGGAGAAATTTTTACACTTCCTGAGCATCTTGTACAAGAAGATGTAGCAACGATCCCTGGGATAGATGGCCAAAAGATGAGTAAGAGTTATGATAATGCCATCGACCTTTTTATGGATGAAAAACCTCTGCAAAAGAGATGTAATAAAATCATTTCATCTTCAACACCATTAGGTGAACCTCTGGAATATGAAGGAGACAATATCTATGCACTTGCCACACTCTTTTTAAATGATGAACAAAAACTTGAACTACAGAGACGTTACAAGAGTGGTAAAGAGGGCTATGGTCACTTTAAACAATATCTTAAAGCATTAATTTGGGAGGAGTTGGGTGAAGCAAGAGAAAAACGTGCCTATTATCTGAATCATATAGATGAAGTACATGATATATTGGCACAGGGGGCGAAAAAAGCTAAAGCGATGGCCAATGACAAAATGTTTAAAGTAAGAGAAGCAGTAGGACTGTTATAAAGTAAGTCCTGCTAATACGACCTACTTCTCTAGTTCGATATAAATAATACTTAAAAAAATATATTTACTTATTTTCAATTTCTATCGTATATATATTCTCGTACGTATCAATAATACTACTTATGACATGGACTTGAAGTTCACCGGTTGTATGAATATGCACAAGTAACTCGCCCTCATTGACATGTCCTTTTTGTGCGCTTAAGGTCAGTAAATGTTTAGAGATCGCTTCGCCAGTATGTATAAGGTTCACATCACAGTTCATAATATTTTCTATGCTTTGACTTACAAGAGGGTAATGCGTACATCCCAAAACAATAGTATCTACATTATTCTCTCTCATTGGGGCAAGCCACTTTTCGAGTAGATACATTGTTTCAGCACTGTCCATTTCACCTTTTTCTATCTGCTGAACTAGTCCTGGGCATGCCTGCTCATAAATATCGACACTTTTCTCTAAAGAAAGTGTCTGTGCCAATGTCTGATATTTGTCACCTTGAAGTGTTGCAGGGGTAGCGAGCACCCCTATTTTGCCTGTTTTTGTCTGTGCTATCGCGGGTTTTATACCAGGTTCTGTACCTATAATGATCAGAGAAGGGTACATTTTACGTAAATGTTCAATGGCTGAAGAAGTCGCAGTATTACATGCCAATATTAATGCATCTATTTGATGGGTATTGATTAGATATTGGGTGATATTAAGCGAGTATTGTAAAATTTGTTCTGAGGTTTTCTCACCGTAAGGTGCATTTTTAGTATCTGCTACATAAAAAATCTGCGCACCTTTGATAACCTGGGTCATAGCCTGAACTACAGTCAAACCACCCAATCCAGAATCAAAAACACCTATTTTCATTATGCATGTCTCCTTGAAGCCAAGCAAAGCTCAGCTTCAATTCTTCTCACTAAAGCTTCACCTATCGGCTCAGATGAAAATATCAATATTTTCATTATGCATGTCTCCTTAAAGCCAAGCAAAGCTCAGCTTCAATTCCTCTCACTAAAGCTTCGGTTAACACCTCAGAATTCAGTTTTACGTTGAGAGTATGATATTGCATATCCTTGCTATGCACCTTCGTTCATGATGGAAAGAAACTCTTCATTTGTTTTTGTTTTCATCATTTTAGAGAACAGGAATTTAAGTCCTTCGACTTCTTCCATGTTTTGCATCGCATTTCTAAGTGCCCATACTTTTTGAAGGGTTTCAGGTTGCATCATCAGTTCTTCTTTTCTTGTTCCAGATTTCGTCACATCGATCGCAGGATAGATACGTCTCTCAGAGACATGGCGACTAAGCACCACTTCAGAGTTACCTGTACCCTTAAACTCTTCAAAGATCACTTCATCCATACGGCTTCCTGTGTCTATAAGTGCTGTAGCAATAATAGTTAAAGAACCACCCTCTTCTATATTTCTAGCCGCACCGAAGAAACGTTTTGGCTTATGCAATGCATTAGCATCCACACCACCAGAAAGGACTTTACCTGAACTTGGTGTCACCGTATTATAAGCACGTGCAAGTCTAGTAATAGAATCAAGTAAGATGATCACATCCTTCCCCATTTCTACACGTCTTTTGGCTTTTTCTATGACCATTTCTGCCGTTCTTACATGGTTTTGTGCAGGAAGGTCAAAAGTTGAAGCATACACTTCTCCTTTAACAGAACGTTGCATATCTGTCACTTCTTCAGGTCTTTCATCTACAAGAAGCACCATCAGTGAAGCATCTGGATTATTATGTGTAACTCCATGTGCAAGTTCTTTAAGAAGTTCTGTCTTACCTGTACGTGGGGGAGCAACAATAAGTGCTCTTTGCCCTTTACCAATAGGCGTAAAAAGATCAAGCACACGTCCTGTCATTTTCATAGGATTATATTCAAGTTTGAGTTGTTCACTGGCATAGAGCGGTGTAAGGTTATCAAAAAGAGGTCTTTGTTTAGACTTTTCAGGAGGAAGGTAGTTGATCGCTTCTATTTTAAGCAGTGCATAATACTTTTCCTGATCTTTTGGAGAACGTACCTGCCCTGTCACAATGTCACCGTTTCTCAGTGCAAAACGCTTGATCTGCGTACCACTTACATAGGTATCATTATCTGAATTTGCAAAATTTCCATCCACAGAGCGTAAAAATCCAAATCCGTCATTCATAACTTCAAGAATACCGGTAAAGAGAATAAAACCACCTTGACTTACTTGCGATTTAAGGATTTCAAAAATAAGATCTTTTCTTTGAAATTCATTGGGGTTTTCAACTTTTACTTCTTTTGCTATGGTGACAAGTTCTGTAAGTGGGAGTTGTTGAAGATTTTCTATTTTGTAGCCATCCACTGGTACGTGTGTTCTGTTTTTTCTGTTGGCAGCAGTGCCATTAGAAGATTTTTTATTATCGCTCATATGTCCTCTTATTTTGAATATGCATGATGGAGATTGTACGTTAGCCATACGATATGCTACGTGTAGTAATCGCATTATAATCCTTTTTGGCTGAAATTATAATTAAAAGTCATCTCCCCGTAAAGCGCAACAAAAACGTTAACATTATGTGAGAGCATAAAACAATAATGGTGGGTACAATCCTGCTCCCATTAAAAAAAATATAGAAGGCATTTTTAATTGTAACATTTGTGCAATCTCTTGCGGCACTTCACGCGCTATAAATACTTTTTTGATCAATTCAATTTTATAAAATAGATCAAAGACTTTAATAGCTATTAGAAGCACCATAGTCACATTTAGTACACCGGTGAGCACAACTACAAATAAAATAATGTAAAATCCAGGCTGCACAAGAAAAAAAAGAAAAATGCTTTTTTGATAGTAAACATATAGTTTTTCCAAAACACCTAACAGTGTTGGTGAGCGTTGCATCAATGCTTCAAAAAGTTCTGCAAATAGAAGTATTATTGTAAATAAAAGTGCATTTTCCATAGAAGATTTTACCCATATTTAGATAAAATATATACGTATTCACAAGGTGGGAAAATCTTCCCTGACTACAATCAATGAAGGAAATATCTTTGTCTCAAATAGCATGTACCCACTGTAATCTCACTTTTCCTGAAGATGTGATGATCGCTGAACAGCACAATGATAAATCACTTTTTTTCTGCTGTAAAGGCTGTCAGGGCGTCTATCATCTTTTGAATTCTGAAGGGCTAGATACCTTTTATGATAAGCTTGGAGATACCAAACTTCAACCTGCCATACAAAACAATGAAGATTTGGAAAAATTTGACTTGGAAGGATTTAAAAATAAGTATATCCATACCCATGCAGATGGACTTTGTGAAGTTAATCTTATTATAGAAGGCATACACTGTTCTGCGTGTGTATGGCTCAACGAAAAGGTCCTACATAAAACAGAAGGTGTCATCGAAACGAGTATTAACTACACAAATAACAAAGCCAAGATCATCTGGGATCCTGAGATCATCAAACTCTCCAAAATTATAGAAACCATTCGTTCCATAGGCTACAATGCGTATCCTTATGACCCTAAACTCCAGGAAGAACGTGCCATCCGTACAAGAAAAACCTATTATTCACGTATTTTGGTGGCTGTATTTGGCTCTATGAACATTATGTGGTTGGCTGTTGCCCATTATGCAGGATACTTTGGAGGTATACAACAATCTTTTAAAGATATTCTCAATGTGGCTGAATTTATATTGGCCACACCAGTACTCTTTTACTCAGGATGGATATTTTTTAGAGGTGCTTACTATGGGTACAAAAACAACATTGTCAACATGGATACCTTGGTGGCATCAGGTGCACTCTCAGCGTATATCTATTCGATCTATGCCATGATCACTCAACGGGGAGAAGTCTACTTTGATTCAGTCGTGATGATCATCACTTTTGTACTCGTAGGAAAATACCTTGAAGTACTCAGTAAAAAACACGCCGTCGATACCCTCGATGGTCTTATGGGAAGCACACCCACTGAAGTGACTACGCTTAAAGATGGCATCAAATCATTGGTGAGCATTGAAAACATCGTCGTAGGAGACATCATCGAACTTAAACCCGGTGAGAAAGTTGTCATAGATGGGGAAATTACTTGGGGGGAAGGCTCATTTGACGAGAGTTCGCTCACAGGAGAAAATGAACCTGTTTATAAAAAGAGTCATGACACTATTTTAAGTGGTTCTCTGTGTTTAGACTCTGTGTTGCACTACAGTGCGACCAAAGATGCTTCAAATTCGATGCTCACTTCTATCGTCAACCTGCTTGAAGAGTCCATCACCAAAAAACCGCGTATTGAGCAACTTGCGAACAGTATTTCAGGATACTTTTCCACCATCATTCTGCTCATCGCTTTACTGACTTTTACAGGTTGGTACTTTTGGTCTGAGAGTTTTGAACAGGCACTCATTGTAGGTATATCAGTCATTGTCATAGCCTGTCCCTGTGCATTGGGTTTGGCTACGCCCATGGCAACACTTGTGGGTATTTCTGTGGCTGCAAAAAGAGGTATCCTTTTTAAAGAAGCTTCCTTTCTTGAAACCATGGCAAAAAGTGACATACTTGCCTTAGACAAAACAGGCACTATTACTGAAGGTAAGCCTTCGGTTGTCAAAGCAGAGTATCTTCAAAATTTTGATCCAGCATTACTCTATGCGCTTGTCAATACATCAAATCACCCTATCTCAAAAGGAATCAAAGCGTATCTTGAAAGCAGGCATGATACACTCGAAATGCTCACCCTTGAAGAGATCACAAGTATCGAGGCGAAAGGTGTTAAAGCCACCTATCATGGGAAAAAACTTCTTGGAGGAAATGATGCACTGATGGAATTTTATGCATTAAAAGTAGATGCAAACTCAGAAAATGCACTCTTCTTTTTTGCTATCAATGATCTTCTTGTCGCACGGTTTGAACTCACAGATACCATTAGAAAAGGTGCAGCCAAAGCGATACAAAGCATCCAAGAGTTAGGGGTTAAAGTGGTGATGCTGACAGGTGACCATGAACAAAGTGCCCAAAAAGTGGCAGCACAAGTAGGGATAGATGAAGTCTACGCAAAGCTTCTTCCTGGGGACAAATCAGCCATGATAGATACCTTCCATCAAGAAGGTCATGTTGTTGTGATGGTAGGAGATGGGATTAACGATGCCATCGCACTTGCCTCTTCAGATATTTCCATAGCTATGGGAAATGGTGCAGATGTTGCGATCTCTGTAAGTGACATCGTGCTTTTAGATGAAAAACCTGAAAGCATTTACGAATCTTATAAACTGTCGCGTAGAACATTTAGTGCCGTCAAAGAAAATCTTGGTTTTTCATTATTGTATAATGTCATAGCCGTTCCACTGGCTATGATGGGATTTGTAAATCCACTTGTAGCCGCACTCTCTATGAGTCTAAGCTCACTCGTGGTAGTCGGCAACTCTCTACGTATCAAACGTTTAAAATTTAAGAGTAAGGAGTAGCAAATGAGTGAAAATATAGTCATTTTAATGATAAGTGTCTCTACATTTTTGGGTGCAATTGGATTAATTGCTTTGCTTTGGGCTGTAAGAACAGGTCAATTTGACGATGAATCTAAATTTATTGATGCAACACGTTTTGACAATGAAGAAGATCTGCGAGATGCCGCCATGATGGAAGAGAAAAAAAAAGCACGTAAGCGTAAAAAAGAAAAAGAGTATAGGCCTGCAGATTAGTAAGTATCAAGAAAGTATATGATATTATTATTTTAATAATTATTAAGAGGTCTACACATGTATTTTAAAAAACTTTCTTTCATTGCTCTTTTGTCTATGGGCTTACTTCACGCACAAAGTAATATCGGACTCAATATCAATCATGAAGACTTAGAAGTAGATGCTTCTATCGATCTTAATGCTTTGGCATACTATTCAGATAGTACCTCCTATATGCTTGATGCCTCCCATCTTCACACTGATGGTGAGAACTTAACCTCTGTAGGTGTCACTGCTCAAAGTACTTTTCAGGGGGTAGAAGCACTTGTACTTGGATTAGGGATAAAATCTGTTTTTGCCGATCATTTTATGGCACTTCCACTCTTTGCAAAAGCGAAATATACCTTACCTCTGAATGACAGTATACCGAACACTTCAGTGATTACAAGCTTAGTTTATTCACCTTCAGTTCTTACATTCCGTGATGGAAAAAGTTATACTGAATTTAGATTAGAAGCCGATATGGAAGTCATTACCAATGTCCACCTATTTACGGGGTATCGTAACATCAATTTAGAGTATGAAACACAGGATAAAACATTCAATAACAGTTTTTACGGTGGTATGAAACTTAGCTTTTAGTGTTACACTTTTAGGCTCAAGTTTAAGGATTTTCTTTTCTATTTGAGTCTACCGTGATGTCAGATATAAGGAAAAGAATGTCAAACAGTATAAAAAAAAGTATATTTAGAGAGTATGATATCCGTGGGATTTTTGAAAAAGAACTCAATGAAAAGTCCGTAAAGCTTATTGGCTATTTTTTAGGACAAAAAGTCACTGGGAACAAAGTCGTCTCCATCGGGTATGATGCAAGATCACACTCCCCCATTTTAAGAGATTATCTTACCTCCGGACTCAATGCTGCAGGATGTACCGTCTTAGATATGGGTATGGTTGCCACCCCAGTCAACTACTTCTCAAATTATCAACCGATCTCTACTTTTACGTCTAATGCCTCACTCTTTGCTCCGCACTCAGACGCATCCATCGATGCTTCTGTGATGATCACAGGGTCCCACAATCCTAGTGAGTACAACGGTTTTAAAATGACTTTAGATAAAAGTCCCTTTTTTGGAGAAGCTATTTATGCTCTAGGTGATGAGATCATAGCAAATCAAGATGTGATCATTCAAGACAATACCATACAAACAGATATAGACGTAAAAACACCCTACATAAACTTTATGATCAAAGCGTTTGCACATCTTAAAAACTTTCCTCAAAAAATAGTCATTGATGCAGGTAATGGTGTTGCAGATACCGTACTCACAGACATTTTTGATGCTCTAAACTTCGATTACACAGGTCTTTACCTTGAGCCTGACGGTACCTTTCCCAACCACCATCCAGACCCTTCCGTGGAAAAAAACCTTGTAGATATCAAAGCTGCTTTGGCTAAAGAGGGAGACATCGCTTTTGCTTATGATGGAGATGCAGACCGTATCGCAGTACTCACACATAAGCATAACATCAAAGGCGACCAAATGGCACTGCTTTATGCTATGAAAATGCAAAACCCTACCGTCATCGGAGAGGTCAAATGTTCACAAGTCATGTATGACGAACTCGAACGCCGCGGTGCAAAAACGATCATGTATAAAACAGGGCATTCCAACCTCAAAGTAAAAATGAAAGAGACCAACGCAGATCTTGCCTGTGAAGTGAGCGGTCATATCTTTTTTAAACATCGGTATTTTGGCTATGATGATGCCATTTATGCGACACTTAGAATGCTTGAACTTATCCATGATGGTATTGACCTAGATAAAGAGATCGATGCCCTTCCGACTGTTTTTTCCACAGAGGAGATAAAAGTAGAGACCACAGAAGAGGAAAAGTTTGCTATTATCGATAAAGTGAAAGCACTGCTTACGCATCCACCTGCAGATTTTCCTAAAATACTCAATATCATTGATGTAGACGGTGTACGAATCAACTTTGAAAAAGGATGGGGACTTGTCAGGGCAAGTAACACCACACCAGTCCTTGTCACAAGGTTTGAATCGACAGATGAAGCTTTAGCTAAAATGTATGAAACTGCTGTAAATGCGTTGATTCAATCAGCAAAAGAATCACTATATATTTAAGGAAATAGAAATATGTGTACAAATCACTCATCACTAACTCCTTTGGGAGATTTACTATGATCAATAAACTTTATTTTCAATCCAATCATCCTAAAGCACAAAAACATGCTTATGATGCCATCGTGAAAGAGCTAGACTCGGTGGGGTATTATCATTTACCAGAGCAAGATATCTCTTCCATCAATGATTATGTAAACACTATAGATGCATCCATAACGCAGATCGTTGTCATTGGTATAGGTGGTAGTTCTTTAGGAACGAAAGCGATTTATCACTTTCTAAAACCAGTCAATACGTTTAAACGAAAACTGTATTTTCTTGAGACAACGGATCCTGTGGGAATCGCCGATATTCTTCAAACAATTGAGTTTCAAAAAACAAAATTTATAGTCACATCAAAATCTGGAACCACCATAGAAACCATTTCTATTTACAAATATCTTTATGCTATCCATCCAGATCCTTCTAGTTATGTTTTCATCACAGATCCTGATTCTCCATTGGAATCTTATGCCAAAGAGATCCACGCCGAATATATGCATTTACCTCACGATGTCGGTGGAAGATTCTCCGTACTTTCCACTGTAGGATTATTGCCTTTAGCACTCTGTGGTATAGATATTCAAATGCTTTTAGATGGTGCAAAAAAAGTCAAAGATAGTTTTTTTGAGAAAGGCTATATGCAGGAGACGCTGCTTAAAAAAGCGGTTTATTATGCAAAAAATCATTCAGAATTTAATATCAATTGTCTCTTTGCATATTCTGAAACACTCAAATATTTTTCTGAATGGTATGTACAGCTTTGGGGAGAAAGTTTAGGAAAACAACAACGCCACTCAGCATTTCATGTAGGCCTTACACCCATTGGGCTTATTGGTCCTAAAGATCAACACTCATTTTTACAACTTTTAGCAGATGGAACACGCGATAAATCTGTAACCTTTATCAAAATAGAAAATTTCGAAGACACCTTAAGCATCCCCCATATTTCATTACCACACCTAGAGTCTCTCGATATGCTCAATGGTATCACGTTTAGTGATTTGATCAATCTACAATGCGATTCTGTTATTGAATCATTGATGAATGAAAAAAATATTCCTATTGATACCCTTACTTTATCGAATATTGATTCATTTTCTATTGGTTCCTTGATTTACTACTATGAATTGCTCACCTCCTTAGTAGGAGAGCTCATNGATGTCAATACCTATGACCAACCCGGAGTGGAAGCAGGAAAAATTATTTTAAAACAAAAATTACAGACAAGGAATTAATTATGGGTTACAAAATCGCCATCGCCGGCACAGGGTATGTAGGACTTTCCAATGGACTTTTNCTCGCACAGCACAATGAAGTCGTGGCACTAGACATCATCCCTGAAAAAGTAGCTATGCTGCAAAATAAAAAATCTCCTATTGAAGATACCGAGATAGAAGCATACCTTTTACGTGACGATTTGAATTTTCGCGCTACCCTAGACAAAGAAGAAGCGTACAAAGATGCGGATTTTATTATTATTGCTACGCCAACTGATTATGATCCTCAAACCAATTATTTCAATACCAAATCAATTGAATTTGTCATCAAAGATGTACTTTCCATCAACCCAGAGGCAGTCATGATCATCAAGTCGACTATTCCTGTAGGATACACCTCATCACTCAAAGAAATGTTTAATACACCCAATATACTCTTCTCTCCCGAATTCCTTCGTGAAGGCAAAGC
>JGI11705J14877_10002060_pt1 | contig 11074 bp, 11 predicted proteins | sample Etolaghawater15m_FD_14877 | JGI IMG/M metagenome (IMG submission 14877) | reverse complement strand
ACTGGAAGTATTTACTCCCATGTATGGGAATCAAGGTTTATTTTTGATGAACTGGAGTTTTTATTTGCTTACTTTCTGGATATCGTAGTTTACTGTTCACTAGCCTTTTTGTTGGCGCTGGTGATTAAAAAAGCCGGTTTTGTAATCGTTTTGTTGTTTCTTTACTCGATGATGTTTGAACCCATTCTGAGTGCTATATTAACCAATGCGCCTTATTTTCGCGATACGTTCTGGAGTGAGCTGGTAGCCTTTTTCCCGGTGCAATCGCTTAATAACCTGATCACAGTACCTTTTGGCAGATATGTTTTTATGGAAATTCAGGACTACATCCCTTTCAAAACGCTGGCCATAGCTCTGGGCTGGCTGGTTATTTATTTGTGGTCGGTTATCTCAATTCTCAAGAGACGCGACCTCAAATAAACTGCCTGAAATCCTATTGGTTGTAACAGTTTTTTATTTGTACTTTTGCTTCAACTCACCAAATGGCTCAGGGTGAGACATGAAGGTGATTTTCACATCAAAAAGCGCGTTAGCACCATTAACTATTTGCATAACTATGAATTCCGGCAATAAAAAAGACGAAATCAACCGATTGCAACCAGGAGGGAATGGATATTTCCGGCTGAAATCAACTCTCCGAATCCTTGAAAACGAACAAAACTGGGGTGGTCTTAAAAAGTCAGCTGAAGATATGGTTACACTTTATCCTGCTGCTGAAATTGGATGGTACAGCTTAGGTTTGGCTCTTATTAAACTCAAATACAACGAAGAAGCCCTGATACAACTTGAAAAAGCCTTGTACCTGAACCCTGACATGGCTTCCGCTAACGTCCAAATGGGGATTGCATACTACAACCTGAGAAATTTCAATAAAGCGGTTTATCACTTTCAGTCAGCTATTGCAAAAGGACTGGATAGCCATGTTCTTTATTATAATCTGGGCAATGCCTGCCTCAGACTAAACCTGCGTCAAGCCGCTATTGAAGCTTACACTGCGAGCTTGCGTAAGTGCGAAAATTACCACAAAGCGGCCTATGCCTTGTTTAATTTGTACTTTAAAAACGCACAATATACCGAAGCTTTATCCTTTTTAAAACCTATTATAGACCCAAATAAACTGCCCAACTATTTACTTGCCCAGGCGAAATTATTCTACCAAAACAATCCTGATGTCAGCCGCTATCATCTGCTTGAAGCACACCGGCTTTTAAGCTGCGCCATCAACATAGATGCAGCCTATGGACAGGCTTATTACGAGCGAGCGTATGTAAACAGCAAGCTTGACGACATGGTGGGTTTTCATCGTGATCGTAATACAGCCTTTGTATTAACCCCCGAACTTCGGGCAATACATGCCACGGGAACTTATAGATAGGAATAAAAACCAGCAATAACTTAATTTTAATCACCATGAATCAACACCACGCCCTTCCCCAGTTACCTTCGCTTTTTTTGGTGGGTGGCACAGGCAGATTTGTAGGTAAGACGACTTTTGCCGAATTGCTTATCGAACATTTCTCAAAAGATTTTACTATCATAGCGGTCAAAATATCGAACATCAAACCCGGCGACCAGGCTGTTCACGGGTGGCATGGTGATGCGCTGACCGAACGTTTTCTGATTGAAGAAGAAACCTCCTCCGGAAATCAAAAAGATACCCAGCGGTTTTTAGCAGCAGGGGCTAAGCAAGCATTTTTTATCCGTGCTTATGAGGAAGCATTGCCGGAAGCGGTTACTGCCTTTTTCGAGCAGATCAGTCCAAACACCCTATTGGTATGCGAGTCGAATACATTGAGAAATTATTATAATCCCGGTGCTATGGTCATGGTTACTGACGAAGAGAAACCAATCAGCAAGGCAGAATCCATTGAACTCCTTGAAAAAGCTGATGTGGTGCTAAAACACTTCGACAAAGTCGCCTTTCAAAAAGTAATTGATGGCGTAGATATCACCGGAAATAAATGGAGTATTACCAGGTAACAGGGTTTTACACAGATAAATATCAAGAGATTTAGTCGGGTTTTGTTGATCTAAACGATCCTATCAGCCTGTCACTTTTTCTGCTCAAAAGCAGAAGCTTTGCTGCTATTAAGCACTTCCTCAGCTATACATTCAATGGAATTGTTTTCAAAAAAATCACCCACAAAAACATCGGCATCGAAAGTATTATTGATATCATTTTCGAGCTCAACCGCTCCAATCGAATCTAATCCTACGGAAAGAATAGGCTGGTCGGATTCAATCTCTTCCGGGTTGATATTCAATTTGTTTCCTAACCAGTTTTTCAGCCAAAGCACCATGCTTTCGACATCTGGTCTGGATTCCACATTTTGAGTGTTGTCAACAAAATTGGTCATTTTCTCTTCCCAATGGTAAAAAGCATTCAGTTTATTGGTCAGAAAAAGTGATTTACATTCAAGCCTTTTGATCTTCCCGCTTGAGGTTTTTGGTAAGCTCATGGGGTTGATGATGACGATTGCGTGAAGAGAAATCTCAAAGTCTTCAGCAACAGCAGCATGTATATGGCGGATAATTTCTTCGCAGTCGCCATCGTGCATAAACGTGCGCTTTATTTCCTGCACTACCACTACTTTTTCTCCCTGTTCATGATCGATTGAAAACACCGCGCAACTGTTGGGCATTAATGCGGGATGGCATTTATCTACCACGTTTTCAACATCATTCGGAAAAATATTGCTTCCCCTCACAATGAGCAACTCTTTCATACGTCCCGTGACATACAGCGACCGGGCATGAAGAAATCCCAGATCACCGGTGCGCAAATACGGGCCTTTTCCTGTTTTTGAAGTCCAGGCATTAAAAACTTTTCGGGTTTCGGCTGGTTTGTTTAAATATCCATTACAGATCGATTGGCTTTTCACCCAGATTTCACCTACCTTGTTTTCGGGCAATTCTTTCTTTGTCTCCGGGTTTACAATGATCAGGTCGGTATTGTTCCAGGTATGGCCACAAGAAGTATAGCTCAAAAAACTGTTATCATCCTGAGTAAATTCAGCGGTAGCATTGGTTTCAAGGGCGTGTCGGTCGGCATGGAAAAAATGGGGGCTATCTTTTTGCCCAATTCCACTAACCATTAAGGTAGCTTCTGCCAGCCCATAGCAAGGTAGAAACATCTCGCTTTTAAAGTTTAAAACGCTGAATTTATCAGTAAATCGCCGAAGAGAATGCTCCCTTACGGGTTCTGAACCGCAAAACAATACTTTAATGGATGACAAATCCATTGTTTCGGGGTCGGGAGAGGTAATTTTCTCAACGCAATAATCCAGAGCGAAATTCGGGCAACCAACGGTAACCCCCTTGTATTTAGCAATGGTTTCAAACCACAAGGCCGGATTTCGAATAAAATCGATCGGCTGAATCATAACAAAACTCCCTCCCATATACAACGGCTGCAATATACTACCGATTAACCCCATATCGTGAAAAGGAGGCAGCCACGAAACACCAACCAAGTCGGGAGTGTGATTGAAAGATTGTTTTATAATTTCAGCATTGTGGAGCAGGTTCTGGTGCGAAACATTAATCCCTTTGGGCTGCCCTATCGACCCGGAAGTGTATTGAAGAAAGGCGATGTCGTTGGGGGAATGATCAGGTAAATCATTTTGATAGTCAACATATTCATTTAACGCGACATTAATTACTGATAGAGAGTCTTTGAGATTGGGCTGCGAATTGATCTGGCTTTGCACCAGATCATGAAATTCGTTGGTAGTCAGCACACAAACAGGCTCTGCATCACGTAAAATGGAAAAAAACCTTTGGTTTTTGCTGTTTCTTTTTGGGGCAATTACCGGCACTGCTACTATACCGGCAAAAAGACAGCCCAGAAAAGCCACAACAAATTCAACACCTCCCGGGATTGCGATCAGGCAGTGGTCTCTTTTTTTAAATTGTTTATTTAGTTGTTTCGATATATTTAATGAATTGGAAATAAGCTCACTGTAGGTAAAATGAACAATTTCTTCACCAGCTTTGTTCAGCTGAATACACGCCGTTTTCTTAGGGTTGGCCATTGCGTTAGCTAAAACCCTTCCGCTGAATGTGGAAGAAGAGTCAGGTAAATTCAAATCGCTAAATCCGGTAATAGTCATGCGCTGATTATTTGGCTGGATACAAATATATCAGCAGCTCAAAAAAAGCCATGAAGAAAACTAGCCGAACAAGAAAAGTTTGGGGTTGAAGTGGCAAAAATCAGTAGTCAACGAAAGTGCTAAAATCAGCTTTCAAGCCATTTGCGAATCTGCGAGGACTTTAATTTACTCATGATAATTTTATCAGCACTCGATGGTGTTACTTTAAGGCTGTATCTGGAATGAAAATGGAGTGCAATTTCTTTGATGCTCTTTCGGTTGACAATATACTGTCGGTTAACACGCTGAAAAAAATACGGATCAAGCTGGTTTTCCAGTTCTTCCAGGGTATATTCAAGTAAGTATTTACTGTTTGTGNTCGTAACACCGTGAACAGTCCCGCTATCGATATAAAAGAATGCAAACAATTGGGTTTCCACCGGAATTAACCTGTCTTTTACCCGAACCAAAAAAGATTTTTTATACGTTGGCTCTTCTGACTGGTTAAGTTCTTTCATGATTTCCCTCAACTTCTGTTCTGAGATATTTCCGTTAAACTTTTCCAGCGACCTGAATTTGTTAATGGCAAAGCGCACCGTATCAACACTCAGCGGTTTTAGGATATAGTCGATGCTGTGAACTTTAAACGCATCAATGGCAAATTGACTGAACGCTGTGGTAAAAACAATTGGAAAATTGATGTTTACCTGCTTGAAAATGGCAAAAACACTGGAGTCGGACAGTTGAATATCAAAAAAGCCCAGATCAGGGGGCGGGTTGTTGAGTAGCCACCGGTGTAACTCTTTCACACTTTCCAATATGGTAAGCACCTCAATATCTGCATCTATATCACGCAATATGGATGCCAGATTGCTGGCGGCAGCATATTCGTCTTCTACAATAATTACCCGCATAACCTTACCCTTATTTTTTCGGTTTCTCCAATAACGGTAATTTTACAATAAACTTGTTGTTGGCCTTATTAATCTGTATTTCTTTATCCATCAATATCTTATACCTCATGTTCAGATTTTGCAACCCAATCCCCAACCCGGATGAATCGGAGGTTTTTTCGTGTATCGTGTTTTCGATAACAATATGAAAATTATGGATGTAGATTCTGATCATCACGGGTGAGGCATCAGTTAACTCATTGTGCTTAATAGCATTTTCGATCAACATCTGCAACGTAAGCGGAGGTATTTGAAACTGATGGTATTTATTTGGAATATCAATTTCAATTTCAAATTTTCGATGAAACCGCTTTTTCAACAGCCTGAGATACGATTCGGCAAAACCAAGCTCTACGCTCATATCCACTAAATTGTGATTACTTCTTTCAAGGATATAGCGATACACATTGGCCAAATCGTCTACATACTTTAATCCTTCCTCCCTACTTTCATTTCTGATTACAGCACTTAAAGTGTTGAGCGTATTAAACAAAAAATGAGGTTTTACCTGGTCTTTAAGCGTGTTGAGCTGTACCGAAAGATTCTCTTCGATAAGTCGGGCATTGTTTAGCTCTACCGTTCGCTTTTTTATAATCAGGTGAAGAATAAAAGCCATCAATACAGCAAATGGGGTATAATAAACATACTTCCATAAATAATATTTATAGGCCATTTGTTCTCCAAAAGGATAACCTATGGTGTTGGCGGCGATGTACATTGAAGCCTTTAGCAAAGCATAGGACAAAACCACATTGTATAGGGTTACCAATACAAATTTTAACCAATTAGCCAGATTTTTTGGAAGAAGAAACTTTTTCCAGTAATAGTTAAAAAACGCGAGAAACAAAATCGACATCAGACTCTGCAGGGTATACCAAGTAATATGGTAGGCCAACTCCAGTGCACTTAAGTCGGGTTTAGGAAATGTGGTAGAGGAAGAAAAATGAAATGAATAATAAGGTAAATTGTTCATCAACGTGAGCAGCAATGAGGTGAATACCAAAAAGCTGATTTCGTATTTTCTTACGTTAAAAGCAATCATACCCCTAATTAAACATGTTTTAAATTACCCGAAGTTTCTTCCTCTGTTATTTTTTATTCTGTTTTGGAATAGGATACCTTCTAAAAATATGCGAAACACTTTTTGGTAAATTACGGTCGCGCGTAGCCGGATCTTCATCCACTTCGCCGGTGCCAATGCCTTGCCAGATCAGTTTTTTGGTTTTCAGCTCAAAAATATCAATGAGCAACGACCCTTGCACATAATCGCGGCTGGTAATGGTGGTGGTGCTGAATCCATCATCCACTTCGCCGGTACCAATGCCTTGCCAGATCAGTTTTTTGGTTTTCAGCTCAAAAATATCAATGAGCAACGACCCTTGCACATAATCGCGGCTGGTAATGGTGGTGGTGCTGAATCCTGGTCCCCAGCCATAGCCATAAGCCCATGGCGAACCATAATAACCCCAGCCTCCGCCATATCCAGCATAACCACCATAGTGATCGGTATACGCCTGATAATCGGTTTTGTTTTTAAGTATAACAAAGGTCGAAACAATCAGTTCTCCGTCTTTCTCAACATACTGATAACCGCGGCGTTGCATTTCGCTTTTTACCGCATCCATAATGGTTTGTTTATCGTACGCGTTCACGGTTTTATCAAGGTCTTTGTTCCAGGGATAAAGACTAAAGGTAGCGAACGACTTAAAGTTCACTGATTTGTCGTAGTTATTGGTAACCTGTAACGAACTGCACGATACAAGAAATAAGATCACCAGCGGTAAAAGTAATTTTTTCATAAGTTATTTTTTCAGAGTTTATTTTGCATTTAGTGGTTTTTTAGGATAGGAGGCAAACATTTTGGCAATGCCTTTGGGTATACTTTTTTCAGTTTGTTGCGGATTTCCGCTAACTACACCTTTGCCAACAGCCTGCCAGGTGAGTTTTTTGTCTTTGGAGTCGAACACATCCAACACAATGGTGCCTTCGGTGTAATTATACGGAGTAACTGTTGTGGAGCTAACGCCACCAAAACCACCGCCGTAAAAACCCCATGGAACGCCGTAACCCCAACCATCGCCATACATTCCATAGTGATCGGTGTAGGCGGTGTAACCCGTTTGGTCTTTCAGGGTAATGTAAATAGATACGGCCAAATCGCCACCGGTTTCCACGTATTGGTATCCACGGCTATTCATCTGATCCTTAATGGCTGCCAGCAAGCGTTCTTTCTGAAAAGGATTTACCAGCGAATCGTTGTGCTGATCCCATGGAAGTAAACTGTAAGAAGTAAATTGCTCAAAATTAAGACTTTTGTCCCAATCGGAAGTTACTGAAAGAGAACTGCATGAGGATAAAAAGGCCAAAAGCAGGGCATAAAACAAAAACTTTTTCATGATGGTAATTTTTTAGTTTTTACATGACACACTTAGCAAATATACAGCTAAAAAAGTATTACGAAGCTTTCTCGTTCAAGATAATGAAAAAAAAATGACTGAATTGATTGCATTACCCTGACAACCTAACAAATATACTCCCGGCAGGCCATAGCTTGATGACTCGACAATTTTTATAGTTTTGCCAACTACTTTAAGTGAGGGAACATGATAAAAACAATTTTTTTGAAGTTAGGGTTAGCCCTGCTGTTGCTGGTGGTTTTGGGATCTGTGCATGGATGTAAGAAAGATTCAGGAGTAAACCAGGGTGAAATTGACAGAGGACTAATTGAGGCCTATATTCTTGAAAACGACATAACCGGTGAGTTCACCTCAACAGGTTTGTTTTACAAAATTATTGAGCCCGGAGATGAAGTCCACCCGGGTTTATACTCCACGGTTACTGTTACATACAAGGGCGTAACCCTTAGCGGGCAGACAGTCGATGAAGGCAGTTTTATTACCTTCAAGTTAAACGAACTCATAATCGGGTGGCAGGAAGGGTTGCAGCTGATTGGAGAAGGCGGAAAAATAAAACTCATCATCCCTTCGGAAATGGCTTACGGCAAAGAGGTACTCGTTTTTGACATTACACTACACTATTTCTCAAACAGTTAAATTTTATCCAAACAACCGGACGACAACCTGTTCTAATTCAATTTTTATTACTTTAGTGGTCTAAACACGATGTGATATGAGTCCAGAGCAAACCCGTTTATTGGAAAAAGCAAGAAATTACTGCGCTTTTCAGGAAAGGTCGATGTTAGAAATCAAAACCAAGCTCGAGAGTTGGTCGGCGTCGGCAAACAGCATTACCAAAATTATTCTACTGCTTGAACAGGAAGGGTTTTTAAACGAGGAACGGATGGCTAACGTGTTTGCAATAAGCAAACTCAGGCAAAACAAATGGGGAAAGAACAAAATAATCTTTGCCCTTCGCCAAAAGCAAGTCCCCGATTTGTACATCCAACAAGCCATCAATTCGATTGACGACGATGAATACCTTAACACCCTGAAAACCGTGATTTCAAATAAAAAATCAACCGAATCAAATTCTTATAAGGAACAAGCCAAACTGGTAACTTACGCGATGCAAAAAGGTTTTCAATCCTCGCTGGCCTGGAAAGTGATTAAAGGAGAAATCTAGCCAATTGTCGTTATGATACACGTGTTTCGCGGGTTGATATCCATGTGATAGATGTTAGCTGACTTTTGCTTTGGCATTGGCGTTGGCTCGACTTCCGTCAGTTAGGAGAAACTCCCCCGCTCCCCACTTCTGACTTCCGACTTCCAGCTCCCCAACCATTTGAATCAAAAAGTTACCTTTGCAAAAAAAAATAGCATTATGTTTTCAACAGAAGGTAAGAAACTACTTGCCGAAAGGCTTGAGGCCTTGAGGAGGTATCTTTGACGTGGATCGAAAAAAGATTGAGATAGAAGAAGAGGAAGAAAAAACACAAGCTCCCGGCTTTTGGGATGATCCAAAAAAGGCGGAACAGATTCTGATAAAAATTAAGGAGAAAAAGCGCTGGGTAGCATCCTATCAAGAGGCAGAAGAAGTGTATAACGACCTGGGTGTGTTGCAGGAATTTGTTGCTGAAGGGGAGGCTACAGCAGAAGAGCTGAATGCGCAATACGAGTTGGCAGAAAAGAAAATCAGTGATTTAGAGTTTCTGCAGATGCTCAGCAACAAAGAAGACTCTTTTGATGCCATTTTAAAAATTAATCCGGGAGCGGGAGGAACAGAAAGTCAGGACTGGGCCGAGATGCTCATGCGCATGTACATCCGCTACGGCGAGCGCAACAACTTTAAAGTAAAAGAGTTAGATTACCAGGAAGGGGATGTGGCCGGCATAAAATCGGTTACTTTGCAATTTGAAGGAACCTATGCTTTTGGTTACTTGAAAGGAGAGAATGGTGTCCATCGCCTGGTGCGCCTTTCGCCCTTCGACTCGGCCAACCGCCGTCATACCAGTTTTGCCTCTGTATATGTTTATCCGGTAATAGACGATACCATTAACATACAAATCAATCCGGCCGACATCAGCTGGGACACCTTCCGATCGAGCGGACCGGGCGGACAAAATGTGAACAAGGTGGAAACGGCCGTCCGATTGCGGCACGAGCCATCGGGATTGGTTATCGAATGTCAGGAAACAAGGTCGCAAGGACAAAACCGCGATAAAGCCCTGCAAATGCTGCGCTCACAACTGTATGAAATCGAGTTGCGTAAAAAACAGGAAGCCATCGATGAAATTGAAGGAAACAAAAAGAAGATAGAATGGGGTTCGCAAATACGGTCTTACACCCTGCACCCCTACAAACTGATAAAAGATTTGCGTACAGGCGTCGAGACCAGCAATGTAAACGAAGTGCTGGATGGTGATTTAGATGATTATGTAAAAGCCTACTTGCTGCTTTTCAGCACAAACAGTAAGTAACAGGAGAAGCGTGTTTGTAATTAACTCAAGTTTCGCATGTAATTTTTTGAGTTATTATATCTGATGGTCAATAAAATATGATTTAATTTTAACCTTTGTGGCATAGCTAATAAGTTGTTGCACAGAGGTTCACAAAGGAGTCACGGAGGTTCACAGAGAAAATTTCGGAATAAGAATGGAATCGGTAATTAACAGTATATCAATGCCGATTATGTTTGATAATAATTTAATTATCTGATTTTCACCAAATAAGTTAAACTGCGAAACTTGAGTAATTAATCAACCATTATCTCCGCCAAAATACCGGTGAGATCACAATCAAAATAGTGAACAATTCGAGTCGGCCGAGCAGCATTAAAAACGACAACAGCCATTTTTCGATAGTGCCGAAAAAGGCGTAGTTGTCAACAGGCCCAACATGTCCGATACCAGGACCTATGTTTCCCAGTGTAGCAATGGATGCCCCTATCGAGGTTTCGAAATCATTACCTAACAATGAAAGCAAAATCGTGCCTGCTGAAAATAGTAATACATAGACCAGAAAAAAGGCCATCACATTAAAAATAAGCTGCTGTGATACCGACTTGCCATTGTATTTCACCGTGATAATGGCCTGAGGGTGAATGCTTCGTTTTAACTCCTGCCACGAGTTCCGTAACAACAACAAATGTCGGATTACCTTTACACCTCCTCCTGTCGACCCCGCACTTCCTCCAATAAACATCAGCGCGAAAATCAGAATCCACAAATACGACGGCCAGAGATAGTAATTAGCGGTTACAAAACCTGTGGTGGTGATGATGGAAGTCACTGTAAAAAGGGTGTCGCGGAAAGCAATTTCCATACCGCTATGTTCAGAGACCAGCAGTCCTACTGTAATAAAAACAGTTACCGCCAGGATAATCCAGAAATACAAACGTAATTCTTCGTTAGAGAACACTTTGCGAAAACTGCGGTGCAGGAAAAAATAGTGCAGCGTAAAGTTAATACCTGCCAGCAGCATAAACACAATAATAACATATTGAGAATAACTTCCGTAGGCTGCAATGCTGGCATTTTTGGTCGAAAAACCGCCGGTAGCCATGGTAGCAAAGCTATGACAAACCGACTCAAAAAAGTCCATTTCACCAATCCAGAGTAGAATCACTTCGGCA
>JGI11705J14877_10002059_pt1 | contig 11076 bp, 7 predicted proteins | sample Etolaghawater15m_FD_14877 | JGI IMG/M metagenome (IMG submission 14877) | reverse complement strand
TCGGCACCCATCCCGAACTCTACGAAGGCCCCTTCCACTTCCTGCATGACGCCACCGAATTGCCAACCACCAATTCTTTTGCCAACCCATCAACCAACCCACATGCCAACCAATCATCCAACCAACCTGCCAACCCATCAACCAACCCATTCACCCTAAGCGGTCACATCCACCCGGGCATTCGCCTCCGTGGAAAAGGCCGCCAATCAATCCGAATCCCCTGCTTTTGGCATCGCCCAAACGGGATTCTTTTACCGGCATTTGGTACATTCACCGGACTACACACCATCCGCCCTGCCCCCGGCGACCACGTATACGCTATCGCCGACCAATCCGTTCTGCCCATTCTGCCCATTCAGCACTCATAAACCACACCCCGACAGCAAGCACCACGCACCCCAGACCCCAGACTTCAGACCACGCACCCCAGACTTCAGACCTAAGATCCCAAATCTCACCACTCAAACTCCATGAACTCCAGCACGGCCACCCTTCCGTTTCATTTTCTTCTCCTTTTTCTTTTACTCGGGTTGATGGGATCCGCATCACAGTCTCTGGCACAATCGCAAGCCACACTGGTACAATCGCAAGCCACACAACTAAACACAGNCTCCGGGGGCGCCACTTTCGACACCACTTCCTCCCTCACTCTCGATGAAAAACTAGGACGAATGCTCATGATCGGGTTTCGCGGTACGACCCTCGCCGAATCCGGCCACATCGTCCGAGACCTTCAGGACTACCACCTCGGAGGCGTCATACTGTTCGATTATGACGTACCATCCAAATCACCGGTTCGAAACATTGTGTCACCCAATCAAACCGAAAACCTCATCCGCGACCTCAAAGCCACCGCAACCCAGCCCCTGCTTGTCGCTGTGGATCAGGAGGGCGGCCGTGTGATGCGCCTCAAAGCCGACCGAGGATTTGAAACTACTCCCTCCGCTGCAGAGCTGGCCCGCCTGCTTCGCTATAGTAATGTACCCAGCTCAGCGACATTCGGCCCCGCCACATCCGACAACGCAATATCCAGCTCAGCGACATCCGACTCAGCGAAGCCCGACACCCTCAAATCCATCCTCGAAGCCCAGGCCCGACAACTCCAAACCCTCGGCTTCAACATCAACTTCGCGCCGGTAGCCGATCTCAACACCAACCCGGACAACCCCATCATCGGGCGTCTTGGCCGCAGCTACAGCGCCGATCCCGACACCGTCACCACCCTAGCATCCGCCGTAATCCAGGCCCACCTGCAGCACGGCATCCTTCCCGTCCTCAAACATTTCCCCGGCCACGGCAGCGCCTGGAACGACTCCCACCTGGGCATGACCGACATCACCGACACCTGGAGCCCCGACGAACTCATCCCCTACCGCAACCTGCTACCCTCCTACCCGCAGATCGGCATCATGACTGCCCATGTGATCCACAAAGGCCTCGACCCGGATGTTCCTGCCACCCTTTCCCGCGCCATTCAACAGGACATCCTCCGCAGCGAGCTTGGTTTTCGGGGGCCGCTCTTCTCCGACGACATGCAGATGGGCGCCATTCGCGATCATTTTGGCCTGCGCGAATCGATCGAAAAAGCGCTGCTCGCCGGCGTCGATATCCTGGTATTCGCCAACAATTCCGTATACGATGCCAACATCGTTCCTACGGTTCTCGGGGTGATGAAGGAGCTGATGGACGAAGGAGTCCTCACGGAGGAGCGCGTGAATGCGTCGGTTCTTCGTACGGCCGCTCTCTACGGAGATGGGCTATAAGCTTGTGAGCAGAATTCAGCACATCAACCCGACACATAATTCCAGACCACGATGCATCCCATCAACCCGACAAAAAGTTTGATGTGCATTGTCTAATTCCGGAACGTATCTTCAGACTGAATTCCTGCTTGTAACGACTACCCTCCAAGTTTCTATTCGAACTTACTTCGCAACCAAACCAAGTTTCTAACCAACGGAGTTCGTGACAAGCCCGACTTCGTGACAAGCCCGAGTTCTTGACAAGTCCGAGTTCTTGACAAGTCCGAGTTCTTGACAAGTCCGACTTCGCAACGAACCTGAGTTTCCAAACAAACCAAGTCTCCAATCAATCCCAGCACCTATGAGTACCCGTCATTCCAACCCACGCGCACCCAAACGTGAAATTTTCGGCTGGGCGATGTTCGATTTTGCGAACCAGGCCTACACGCTGCTGATCATTACCGTGATTTTTCCGGTACTGTTTACCACGGTGATTGTGGGCGATGCGGAGTCGGAATACCGGCTTGGGAACCTGCTTTGGAGTGTGGCGCTGTCGATTAGTTACTTTCTTGTGGTGCTGTCGGGGCCGATTCTGGGGGCGATTATGGATTATTCGGCGCTCAAAAAGAAGTTTCTCTTTTATAGTTATCTGCTGACGGTGGGGAGTACTGCGCTGCTCTATTTTGTGGAGCCGGGGCTGGTGACGCTGGGGATTATTCTGCTGGTGATCTCTAATTTTGCGTATGCAACGGGGGAGAGTTTTATCGCTTCGTTTTTGCCGAGCCTGGGGCCACCAAAGGATCTGGGGAAGATTTCAGGGTTTGGCTGGGCGCTGGGGTATGCCGGAGGGCTGGTTTCTGCAGGGTTTGTGATCGCGTATCTGGGTGAGCCAACGGCTGAAAATTATGAGATGATTCGATGGGTGGGGCCATTTGCTGCGCTGTTTTTCCTGGTGACTGCGATTCCGACGTTTGTGTGGGTGCGGGAGCCGGGGATGCGCCAGACGCTTCCTGCCGGGGAGAGTTATGCAGCGGCCGGGTTCGCACGCATGGCGGAAACTGCGCGGGATATCCGGCGGTTTGGCGACCTGGGCATTTACCTTATTTCGGTGTTTTTCGCCATGGCCGGAGTTTATATCGTGATCTCGTTCGCTTTCATTTATGGGGATCAGGTGGTTCGATGGGATGAGGGAACGCGCGTGCTGATGTTCGTGATTGTGCAGATCACGGCGGCACTCGGAGCGGTTGGATTTGGATGGATTCAGGATCGGATTGGGGCCAAAGTCACCTATAACATTACGATGCTGTTCTGGTTTTTTGGCGTGCTGGGCATCTGGGGTGTGGAGGGGCTCACGGTGTGGTTTAATGGGGTATTCGACGCGCAGGTAGAAGTGCAGACGATGTTTTTATATATCGGGGTGATTGCAGGGCTGAGTCTGGGTTCGAGCCAGTCGGCTAGTCGTGCACTAGTGGGGCTGTTCTCCCCGGAGGAGAAATCGGCAGAATTTTTCGGGTTCTGGGGATTGTCCAACAAGCTGGCTGCCGTGTTTGGGATCATCGGAATCGGGATATTGCAGACGCAATTCGGATTGCAGCGCTCGGTGCTGTTTTGCGCGTTTCTGTTTTTGATTGCGATGGTGATTACGGTATTTGTGAATGAGAAACGAGGTACAGAAACCGCGGATGCCTACACCGAATCTAAGCAGTCCATGTAGTGATTTTGGACATTTTCCGTGAATTTGGAGTCTTTTTTCCGACATTTGGACACAAAAACCGTGCTTTTTTTGAAATTTTTGATGGATTTATGTTTTGAAATGGTACCTTTATGGCGATCTGACAATGATTTAGCTATTTCTACTGGATTTGCTTCGTGCAACTATGTGACATTGTTTGATCTTTTTTCACAACCCATAACTAACAACAGAGGACAAAATGAATAGAATCGAACAAGTAAAAGCGTTGATGGCAGAACTCGAAGTCGAAATGGACAAGTTCTACAACAAAGGAAACAAAGCTGCAGGTACTCGTGCCCGTAAGCATCTTCAGGATCTGAAAAATCTTGCACAAGAGATCCGCCTTGAGATCCAGGACATGAAGAACAAGGCGTAAGAAAAGCCAGATATACAGCATTTTTTCTTATTGATGTTTTTTCACTTTGAGAGCCATCTCTGCCACGCGGAAGATGGCTTTTTTTTATCTTTTACGTTTCGAACTTATACGCTGCGGCATCATCAACCCGTTCTCACAGCATGATATCCGAAATCCATTCCGGTTCCCAAACTGGCTCCTATTCCGGTTCCCATACCGACTCACAAACCAGCTCTCATTCAGCGAGCTTTAAGAAACTTCCCCCGAGGGCGATCCGGATCTGGCAGATCAGCTCCCTGTTTACATCTCTGCTGTTGGTGGCAATCCCTGTTGTACTTTGGTTTGTGATCAGTGCCATTGCCCTCTGGATTCTTATTCTGGCGGCGGTTCTGGCCGTCCTTCTACTTCTGTTTCGATTGCTCTGGCTTCCCTATGCCATCTGGAAGCGCTGGCGATACCGTATTTCCGACACGGATATTCATTTGCGAAGGGGGGTTTTTGTTTCGCGGGAAACCGTTATTCCGCTTAGCCGCGTGCAACACGTGGACACCAGCCAAGGGCCCTTTCTGCGGCACTTCGGGCTTTCGGAACTCTCAATCTCCACTGCGGCTACCACGCATAACATTCCAAACCTGGATACCGTAATCGCCGAACGCATCCGTTCCACCATCTCCATTCGCGCACAGCTTGCCGAAGACGATGTATAATGTATGACGCATGACGCATGAAGCATGAAGCATGATTTATGATGTATGATGTATGACCCACAAACCATCCGTTGAAACCGAAACAGAGTTCAAGCGCCAGCACCCGGTGGCAGCTATTAGCAAAACTCTGTCTTACATTCGCGAAAACCTTGTCACCGTCTTCGTGGGGGTTGTGATTGGAACGCGAAACACCGACATGACCACCGCCTTTTTTGTCGCGGCAGGTGTGGGCCTGATCCTCATAAGCGGGGTTGCCAGTTGGTGGCGCTTCCGGTACCGCGTCACTGGAGATCAGCTCCAAATCGTCAGTGGCCTTTTTGTGCGAAAAAACCTGTACCTCACCAAAGATCGGATTCAGGTGATCGACATTTCAGCTGGCATCGTACAGCGCATCTTCGGGTTGGTTCGGGTTGATATTCAAACCGCTGGCAGCTCTTCGCGGGCGGCGGCGATTGAAGCAGTCACGCTTCGGGAAGCAGAAGAGATGAAACAGCAGTTGCGAATGCGGGACGCCATCGGACCCGAAACACATGGGCAAACTGCCGGCTCTGCGCACGCTGGAGGGGTGGAGCATGTCGCCGGTGGAAGGACGCCATCGAAGGAACACACACCATCGAAGGAACACACGCCACACATGGGGCGCGCCCCGTGGACAGCACGAACCCCACAGATACCGCACACCCCGGGGAGCTCTCCCGGGCCACTACGCTCTCCCATCACCCCGAAACCATACCACAAACCCGCGCAGGGCAAACGCAAACCTATCGGCTACCTGGAAAGGATCTGCTCATCGCGGCGTCTACTTCCGGCCGGTTTGGGGTTATTCTCTCGATCATGGCCGCCCTCTACGGCCAGCTTCAGCCGGTTCTCCAGGATGCCGAGTGGCTGGACCGGATTCTCGCACTTATGCCGGCGCAAACCGGGGTTCTGTATGCGGTGAACGTTGCTATTTTGTTTGTGCTGCTTGCCTGGCTATTCTCGTTTTTCAGCACGATCATCAATTTTAGTGATTTTTCTGTGAATGTGCAGCCGAAGGAGCTGATGATTACCCGTGGCCTCTTTGAAAAGAAGCGCACAACGGTGCCGTACAATCGCATTCAATCGGTCTATTTGTCGGAAGGTTTGATGCGGCAGCCGTTTGGGCTCATGTCTGTGCATTTGAACTCAGCCGCGTACGGGGATGACAAGGGGGGCGGAACGGTGCAGCTTTTCCCGCTGATCGCCCGTACGAAGATGGATCGGCTCTTGAAGGCGCTGGTGCCCGGGTATGCGATTCAGATGGAAACGATCTCTCCGCCGACGCGGTCGGTGCGACGGTATCTTTTTCGGTCTTCGGTTGTGCCGTTGATCGGTGCTGTAGCGTTGTATGTTTGGGTGGTTGCGTCGCTGTGGTTTTTGCTTTTGCCGGCAGCGGGTGTTTTATGGGGATGGGTGAAGTACCGGGATGCCGCGATCGGATGGGACGAGCAACATCTTGTGATCCGGGAACGAACGCTTTCGAGGACAACGGCGCTACTGGAGTTCCGGCGGATTCAGGATGCAACTTGTTCGCAAACGTTTTTCCAGCGGATGCGTGGGCTATGCACCGTGCGGGTGCATATCGCTTCGGGGGATCGGGGGCGCTCGTTTGCCTGCCGGGATCTGCGGGAGGAGACAGGACTGGAGTTGCTACGACAGGTTAAACGGAAAAAGCAGACCCGGGAGCGCCTCGAAACCACCGGAGAACTCACGACTCCTCTGCCCTGACCTTCGCTCTTGCTTGCTTCACCCTTGCTTGCTTCACCCTTGCTTGCTTGAACGTTGGTTCACCCTTACCTGCTTCACCCTTGGCGGAGTTGTTCTCCGAAGCACACGATCTCCAGTAGTATGCCTTCATTAAAAAGTGCACCTTCCAACTGGAAGTATGCAACCAGCACACGATCTCCAGAAGTCTACCTCCCGAAGTGTGCCTCCAGAAGTCTGCGACATCTCCCTCGTGGCGCGAAATCCAGCCCGCGGCTTACGACATATACTCCTCAATCGGTGCACACGTACAGATCAAATTCCGATCACCATATGCATCGTCCACACGGCTCACCGACGGCCAGATCTTATGATACCGCAGCTCTTCCATCGGAAACACCGCCTTCTCCCGTGAATAGGGCCGGTCCCAATCCTCACGCATCACCACACGCATGGTATGCGGAGCGTGCTTCAGTACATTATTTTCAGCATCGACCCGGCCCTCCTCAATCTCCCGGATCTCCTCCCGAATCGAAATCATCACATCGCAAAATCGGTCTAGCTCTGCCTTCGACTCACTCTCCGTCGGCTCGATCATCAGCGTGCCGGCCACCGGAAACGACATAGTCGGCGCATGATACCCATAGTCCATCAGGCGCTTTGCAACATCCGCCGCCTCGATTCCAGCGGTTTTCTTAAACTCCCGCAGATCGATAATAAACTCATGCGCAGACCGGCCGGTCGTTCCGGTATACAGCACCGGAAAATGATCCTTCAGCCTATCCTTGATGTAATTGGCATTCAGAATTGCCAACTCTGTCGCCTGCTTCAGCCCTTCCGCACCCATCATGCGAATATAGGCATGCGAAATCGTAAGAATACTTGCACTGCCAAACGGCGCTGCCGACACCGCATCAATCCCCAGTTCACCCCCGGTAGGAATCAGATCATGCGACGGCAAGAACGGGGCAAGCTTCTCATTTACCCCAATCGGCCCCATCCCTGGCCCGCCGCCCCCATGCGGAATACAAAACGTTTTGTGCAGATTCAAATGGCACACATCTGCCCCGATCATCGCCGGTGACGTAAGCCCTACCTGCGCATTCATGTTGGCGCCATCCATATACACCATCCCGCCATGCCGATGAATCAAATCGCAAATCTCGCGGATCTCCTCCTCAAACACACCATGCGTAGACGGATACGTCACCATCAATGCCGCCAACCGATCCGAAACCTGCTCTGCCTTCTCACGCAGATCCGCCAGATCGATGTTCCCCTTCTCATCACACTTGGTAATCACTACTTCCATGCCCGCCATCACAGCACTCGCCGGGTTGGTCCCATGCGCCGACGAAGGCACAATCGTCACATTCCGTTTCTCATCACCCCGCGCATGATGATACGCACGGATCACCATCAGTCCGCTGTACTCGCCCTGTGCCCCGGAATTGGGCTGCATCGACACCGTATGAAACCCGGTAATCTCGCTCAGCCACACCCGCAGCTCCTCCATCATCTGCATATACCCGGCCGCCTGATCCACCGGCGCAAACGGATGCAGTGCCCCAAACTCCGGCCATGTGAGCGGAATCATCTCCATCGTCGCATTCAGCTTCATGGTGCAGGAACCCAGCGGAATCATCGAATGCACCAAACTAATATCCCGATTCTCCAGCCGCTTCATGTACCGCAGCATCTCATGTTCGGTATGATACGATTTGAACACATCCAAATTCAGAATCTCATCGGTACGCAACATCGCCGAAAGATTGGAATCCCCGTTTTGGTTCGGGTTGATGGAAGAGCGCTCCGGCCCTTGTACCGCCGGCGCTTCAAACAGAGCCAACAGGTCGTTTACATCACCCAGGCGCTTCTTTTCATCGAGAGAGATACCGATCCAGTCGTTTTCAAAACGCAGGTTGATCTTTTTTTCGAGTGCCCGATCCCGGATGGCTTCGATTTGTGACGCACTAAGGCCGTCCACACAAACGGTGTCGAAAAAGGCTTCATGACGAATGGAGTAACCGGCGGATCGCAGTCCGGCCGCAAGAAGTGAGGCCATCCCATGGATGTTTCGGGCGATGTGGCGCAATCCTTCAGCCCCATGGTACACAGCATAAAATCCGGAAATCACTGCAAGGAGTACCTGTGCTGTACAAATATTGGAGGTTGCTTTTTCCCGTCGGATATGCTGTTCGCGGGTCTGAAGCGCCATCCGGTACGCCGGCCGTCCTTCGGCGTCCTTGGTGATCCCAATAATTCGTCCCGGAATTTTTCGCTTGAACGCCTCTTTGGTGGCGAAAAATGCTGCATGAGGGCCGCCATACCCCATCGGTACGCCAAACCGCTGCGCCGTTCCCACGGCCACATCCGCGCCCAGCTCCCCCGGCGATTTTAAGAGTGTAAGAGCCATCAGATCGGTCGCCATCACTACAAAAAGATCGTTTTCCGATGCCGCTTCGATGAGCGATGCATCATTGCGTACCAGCCCATCCGTTGCCGGATACTGAAGCAGAATTCCAAACAGCGCCGGATCGGTAAGATCCAGATCCTTCACCGACCCGAACCGGAGTTCAATCCCAAGCGGCTCCATACGTGTTCGAAGTACCGACTTTGTTTGCGGATGTACATCATCACTTACAAAAAAAGCATGGGCAGAACGGCGCTTCTCCCCTTTCCGGGCATCATACAGCATCGATACTGCCTCCGCCGCAGCTGTCCCCTCATCTAGCAGCGATGCATTTGCCACTTCCAGACCGGTCAAATCCGTAACCATGGTCTGATAATTGATAAGGGCCTCTAGCCGTCCCTGCGCGATCTCCGCCTGATACGGCGTATAAGCAGTGTACCAGCCCGGATTCTCCAGTACATTCCGCAGAATCACGCCCGGCGTAATGGTATCGTAATACCCCATCCCGATAAACGAACGAAATGTCTTGTTTTTGGATGCGATCGTTTTGATCTCCTCCGCGTACTCCTCCTCCGTGAGCGCCGGCGGAAGATTCATCGGCTGCGTATTTCGAATTTCTTTCGGGATCGTTTGCGAAATCAACTCCTCCATCGAGCCAGCCTTACAGACATCCAACATCGACTGCTGATCTTCGGGTGAGGAACCAAGGTGCCGGTTCTGAAAAGGAATGGATCGGTATGGCATCGTCATAGAGGTCTGAAAATAGATTCTGAGGGTCTGGGATTCTGAGATATTAGGTCTTCTCGGGATGCTGGGGGTCCTGGGAATTCTCGGGATACTGAGTACTCAGCGGGTTCTGGAAATTCTGCGGGTTCCGGAAACTCTTGCTTTCACGACACGTTGGAACTCTGGAACTTTCAGGTACTCAGCGCGTATCTCTCTCAAGCCAATACTCACATGTACCCAAAACTGAACCTGCTTTGCAAGTGTGTCCGGTGCGAGCACTTGAAGCTCCCGAATCACACGGGCACAAAAGTAAGAATTTTATGATTCCCGCGTGACTTGTTTCTCGCCTAACGTCTCTTTTTTTAACATCGTTTCAGCGTGTGCCAACATCTCTGGAGTATCTACATCTTGCCAGTAGGCATCGCCGATATCCAGTACCCGCATGAGCCTCTCCTCCGATAGCGCCTGAACCCCCTCGGAAAGGGATGCATCTCCCTTCTCTCTATATACAGTGTCAATCTTATCGATCAGTGATGGTGTACAAACAAATACACCGGTATCAATGGCATTATACTCCGATAGTTGTTTGCCAATGGCAAGAATGTACTCCCCGTCGGTCTGCACTTTGGTAGCATCATCCAGATCAAACACAGAGTCGATCCGGTAGTCAACCAAAAGCGTGGCTCCCATTTCGGGAGGAGTATGGGCTGCCGCTTTTTTCATCATCTCATCCGACAGAATATGATCTGCCATGGTGAGGACAAACGTGCCTTCAATCTCCGGCCGTGCAGCCAGCAGCGAAAGTCCATTGCTAAGCTGATACTTATCATTGTATACAAACGTCACCGGCAGTGCATGGGGTCCGGATCCCAGAATTTCCGATCGCATTTCATGAAAACCATATCCAAGCACCATCACGATCCGTTGACAACCAGCCAGTTCCAGCGATCGTATGGTTCGATGGATCAGTGGGACTCCTGCAACAGGGATGAGGGGTTTACATCGGGTTTGATCGGAAACACCGGCGAGTCTTGTTCCCATGCCGGCCGCAAGAATTACCCCGGTTCGGCTACTCGCCGTTTGGCTACCTGCCACTTGGCTACCTGCAGCTTGGGTGCCCGCTTCATGGGTGCCGGCAACATGTTTATTGGACATCACGTTTTGATTGGTTCATATCAAAGAGATAGCACCTTGAAAGGCGTCTATTCTCCTTCAGCATAGATGTAGTACAAATGCAGCACTCACACCGCACCTTACGCTTTTTCTGTCTGGTTTACTGATACACCGTATAATTTTCCGACAAATGGGTCACTGGTTCTTCTCCGCCCATCACCCGAAGCGTATTCTTGAGGCGGAAATGCTGGATAAAAATGTCATGTTCCTGAACGTGTCCTTCACATACATGCGGACTCTTAAAATAGAAGCTAAGCCACTCTTGAACACCGCCCTTTCCTGTTCGGCCGGCAAGATCCAGGAACAGAGCCAGGTCGAGAACAATCGGAGCGGCCAAAATCGAATCGCGGCACAGGAAGTCGACCTTAATTTGCATCGGGTAGTGCATCCATCCGAAAATGTCGATGTTATCCCAACCCTCTTTTTCATCTCCCCGGGGTGGATAATAATTAATCCGCACTTTGTGGTACAAATCTTCATATAGCTCGCGGTACACATCCGGCTGA
>JGI11705J14877_10002058_pt1 | contig 11080 bp, 10 predicted proteins | sample Etolaghawater15m_FD_14877 | JGI IMG/M metagenome (IMG submission 14877) | reverse complement strand
CTCGCGCACCGTCTTGTCTTTTGCATCGGTCAATCTGGAAACAACCTATGACCCCGACACCGGCGAACCCATAACCTACGGCTTTGCCGCGGGCGGCGCAGAAGACATCGTGGTGGTTCGGGTGATGTATTACTGGGATTTTGCCACCCCATTGATCGGCTCATACCTGGACAACACCGGAACGGGAAAGCGGTTGCTGGCCTCGACGGTCGTTTTTCAAAACGAACCTTATGAGTAGGAGGCCGGATATGATGCCAAAATCGATCTCCTTCCTCCCCCTTCGTCAAGTTGTGCTGCGGTTTGTGCACAATGAGCGCGGTGTTGCGGCGACCGAATTCGCCATGGTTTTACCATTTTTGCTTTTGCTTTTGATGGGGATTATCGAGTTTTCCAATGCGATGTCGGTGGAACGAAAACTGCTGAACGCGATGCAGTCGGCGGCTGATTTGATTGGCCAAAAAACCGATGTCACGGATGCGGATCTGGCGGAAATTTATATGGCGGCACAGCTCACCATGTCCCCATACAGCACCGCACCTCTGACCATCGGCATCGCCAGTGTGCGCTTTGACGACACCACCGGCGACCCAACGTTAGACTGGACGGATGGGTGGAACGGCGGCTTGATCGTCAATCCGACAACGCTCGCTGTCGGCCACGGCGAGGCCGGGGCCAGCATCATCATCGTCAGCGGCGTTTATACCTATACCCCCATTGCCGAGCTGATTATCCCCACCACGCTGACCCTTGAAGAGATCTCTTACATGCGCCCACGTAAGGTTGATTACGTTTTGAAATATTGATTATTGGGAGCCATAACCATGCCCAACGTCTCCTCTCTCATCCATCGCCTGATGCAGCGAACACAGCAATTTGTCCACGCCGAACGGGGCGCGGTGGCGGTACTTGTGGCTTTGGCGGCGATACCGATGCTGATCGCGGGGGGGCTGGCCATTGATCTGTCGCGGGCTTACTTGGTGAAATCGCGTCTCAGCCACGCTTTGGATGCGGCTGGCCTTGCCGTCGGCACCATGCGCACGACGTCTTCCGACCCGACGTACCTGGAAGCCCAATTCAACAGCTTCTTCACCGCCAATTACGCCGCTTCGGAAATCGGCACCACCAGCAACCTAACATTCACCGACGTTGGCGGCGTGCTGACCGTGACCGGCCAGGCCACCGTTGATACGGTGTTTATGAGCATCGTTGGCATCGACTCCATCACGGTGGCGTCCAGCGCGGAAATCACAGTTGAAACCAACGGCTTGGAACTGGTGATGGTGTTGGACAACACGGGTTCTATGGGTTCCAGCAGCAAAATGACCAACATGAAGGCCGCCGCCCAGGATTTGATCGATATTTTGTTCGGCGATGAAACAACACCAGACTTGTTAAAAGTCGGGCTGGTGCCGTTCGACAGCACCGTCAACATCGGCACGGGAAATTCCGCCTACATCAGCCCCGACCCCACAACACTCAATTGGGGCATAACGTCGTGGGCGGGCTGCGTTATGGCCAACGCTTACCCTGCCGACATCCAAGATAACAGCACCTCGTGGGAGGCTTTTTTGTCGCCTGACCGAAGCGACAACAATTGGTACAGTAGCGGAACCTATTACGATAACCTGACCGGATGGAACAAAAAAAGCCCCAACTTATACTGCCCCCGTCCGATCACGCCGCTGACCAACAACCGTGCAACTTTGGAAGCGGAAATCACCGCCATGTCGCCGTTGGGTAGCACCCACATCAATGTCGGTGCTATCTGGGGCTGGCGGGTCCTTTCCCCCGATGCGCCCTTCACCGAAGGCGCTGCTTACAGCGACACAGATTGGAACAAAGCCGCGATCATCCTCACCGACGGCGACAACACGATGATTGATTCGTACTATTCCGCCTATGGGCTGCTCGCCGAAGGTAATTTGGGCACCACCAGCCAATGGTCTGCGGAAAACGAGTTGGACGACAGGCTGGGAGAAATCTGTACCGGCATGAAAAATGCGGGCATTCTCGTTTACACCATCGCCTTTGGCACCTCCATCAGCGGTTCGACACAAACGATGCTGACCAATTGCGCCACCAGCGCCGATAATTATTACGAATCTCCCGATGCTGCGACGCTGACGCTGGCCTTTCGCGCCATCGGAGCGGAATTGAAGAACTTGCACTTGAGCAAATAGGGCCCAAACAGGTGCCAAGATTGTGAACGTCCCCACCGTGAGGCGCGCTTGCACTTCGGGCGCGCGGGCCTTAGGTTATGCGCTTGACTGAAATTGCGACGGAAAGCTCAACAGCGCATGACCAACGACCTGATCAACAAATACGACTTGCGCGTTCCGCGCTACACCAGCTACCCCACCGCCCCGCATTTCCATGAGGGTGTGAACGGCGCGGTCTACAAAAAATGGCTCTCGGAGCTGCCCCAAGGCACGCCCTTGTCGCTGTATTTCCACATCCCGTTTTGCGACGAAATGTGCTGGTTTTGCGGCTGTTACACCAAAATCGTCAAACGCTACGATCCGGTCAAAGAGTATCTGGACGCGTTGCTGGCGGAAATCGATCTGGTCGCTGACGCCCTGCCCACAGGTGAGAACACCGCGCGTTTTGCCGCCAAGCACCTGCACTGGGGCGGCGGTTCGCCGACCATGCTCAAGGGCGAAGACTGGCTGGCCATCATGACCAAGCTGCGCGACCGTTTTGATGTTACAGACGACGCCGAAGTCGCCGTCGAACTGGACCCCCGCACCGCCACCGAAGATTATGTGCGGGAACTGCAATTGGCGGGCGTCAACCGCGCGTCGATTGGGGTTCAGTCCTATGAGCCCAAGGTCCAGGAAGCCATCAACCGCATTCAGCCCTACGAGACCACCAAACAGGTCATCGAATGGCTGCGCGCCCACAACATCACCCGCATCAATATGGATTTGATGTACGGCCTGCCGTTCCAAGACACCGCTGAAATTGAGCGCATGGTCGATTTAACCGTCGATTTGCAGCCCAACCGCATCGCCCTGTTTGGCTACGCCCATGTGCCGTGGATGAAATCGCACCAAAAGCTGATCAAGGAAGAAACCCTGCCCGACGCGACGGAACGGTGGAAGCAATTCACCTTGGCGGTGGAACGCCTCAAAGCGCTGGGGTATGTGCAAATCGGCTTCGATCACTTCGCCCACCCCGACGATTCCATGGCAAGTGCCGTCGAAACCGGCGAGCTGCATCGCAATTTCCAGGGCTACACCACCGACAGCGCCCCCGCCATGCTGGGCTTTGGCGCATCGGCCATCGGCTATCTGCCGCAAGGCTACGTGCAAAACGAACAGCCGCTCAAAGCCTACAGCCAAGCCATTTATTCCGGCGTGTTGCCCGCCGCCCGCGGCATTGAACTCAGCGCTGACGACAAGCTGCGCCGAGACATCATTGAGCGCATCATGTGCGACTTAACCGTCGACTTGGCCGAGGTGTGCAAAGCCCACCAAGCAGACGTCAGCGCCCTGGACGAAGACGTCGCCAAACTGGCCCCTTTAAGTGCAGACGGCATCTGCACCGTGGATGGCACCCGCATCACCGTCAGCGAAGACGGCCGCCCCTTCATCCGCCTGGTCGCCAGTGCCTTTGACGCGTATCTGGGGAGCGGCCAGGGACGCCATTCTAAGGCGGTTTAGGCCAAGGCGGTTTAGGCAATACATTCCGGGGGGAAATCATGGATGGTCTGCAAAGTCTTCTGGGTGTCTTTGCCCTCACCGCCTTGGCATGGGCGATCAGCGAAGACCGCCGCGTCCAGGCATGGCGGGTGGCGGCAACGGGCTTAGGTGTGCAATTGGTGTTGGCATTGCTACTGCTGAAGCTGCCGGGCAGCCACACCTTGTTTTTGTGGATCAACGACGGCGTTCTGGCCCTGCAAGAGGCCACCAAAGCCGGGACAACCTTCGTTTTCGGCTATTTGGGCGGCGGGAATTTACCGTTTGCGGAATCATATCCCGGTGCTGCGTTTGTTTTGGGCTTTCAGGCCCTGCCGCTAATTTTGGTCACCAGTGCCTTGTCGGCACTGTTGTTTCATTGGCGGATTTTGCCGCTCATCGTCCAAGCGCTGGCATCCGTCTTGCGCCGCACCATGGGCGTCGGTGGCGCGGTCGCGGTGAGTGCGGCCGCCAACGTGTTCGTCGGCATGATCGAAGCCCCATTGTTTGTGCGCCCCTACTTAAGCCGCCTCAGCCGGGCGGAGATGTTTATGGTCATGACCTGCGGTATGGCGACCATCGCGGGCACGGTCATGGTGCTGTACGCGACCTTCCTCAGCACCGTCATTCCCGGTGCCATGGGCCATATCCTCACGGCGTCTTTGATCAGTGCACCGGCCGCCATTATGGTGGCGAAGCTGATGGTTCCCGAAACCCAAGACGCGACCGAGGGCGAACTGTCAGCCCCCAACCAGACCCACAGTTCCATGGACGCCATCACCCAAGGCACCCTGTCCGGGGTTGAGTTGCTGCTCAACGTCGTCGCCATGCTGATTGTGTTGGTGGCGCTGGTGAGCCTGCTCAACGCCGTGCTGGGCCTGTTGCCGGACGTTGACGGTCAGCCATTGGCGTTGCAACGCATGCTGGGCTGGTTGATGGCCCCGGTGGTCTGGTTGATGGGCGTGCCGTGGGCCGAGGCTTCAACGGCGGGGGCCCTGATGGGCACCAAAACGGTGCTCAACGAACTGCTCGCCTATTTACAAATGAAAGACCTGCCCGCCGACGCCCTGTCGGAGCGCTCCAAGCTGATCATGACCTATGCCCTGTGCGGCTTTGCCAACTTCGGCAGTCTCGGCATCATGCTGGGCGGCTTGACGACCATGGCCCCCGAACGACGCAGTGAAATCGTGGGATTGGGGCTGAAGTCTTTGGTGTCGGGCACCATCGCCACCTGCCTGACGGGCGCTTTCGTCGGCATTCTGACGAGCCTCTAAAGCGCTTTTAATAATATCCGAACGCGTGGTCCTTGAGCTTTGGCGTACCGTGTTTGCTCCGTTTTTCAGCCAGGGCCTTATCGGCAAAGGACTTCAGATCGTCCAGGTTGGGAGCATGGTCCGGATACGTCGCCGTGCCCACATTGGCCCCGATTTTGAGGGTATAGCCATTGATCGTATAGGGCTTGCCCACAATCGTGTCCGTCACCGCTCCGGTAATGCTTTTTACGATGGCGTCGGATTTGACGTTCACCAAAATGGCCCCGAATTGTTGATCGCTCAAGCGCGCCACCACATCGGATGTGCGCAACTTTCCGACGATGCGTTCGCCCACTTGCTTCAACAACTCGTCGCTGACGGCTTCATTGTAGTCCTGAAGCACCGGCTCCATTCCGGTCAATCCGATCATCAACAAACCGATCTTTTCTTTGCCCCGCTTGGCGACTTCCAAGGCGTGACGCAGATGCTCGTCAAACAAAGGTACCGTGCCCAAGCCTGTGACTTGATCGTGCACAGTGCTCGCTTCCAGTTCGATTTCTCTGTATTTCCAATACAGCGCATAGGAAATGCTCTTGGCGACATCGAAGCTGGAAAGGCGCGATTTGATGAGAAAATCTTTGCCGCCAAAACTGAGCGCGCGCAAGGCAGAAGCCTTGCTGGGGCGGTTGGACAGAAACACCAACGCGGTGAGAATATGGGCGAAGCGGCTCAAGGTTTCCTGTTTCAGGCCGTAACGATCCGCCAACTCAAAATCGAGCAAACAAACGTCAAACATATGCGCGCGAAGCTGCTCGTCCGCCGCCTCAATAGACGACACGACAACCACCCCGCCGTCTTGTGCGCAGCCCTCAAAGACGTGACGTTTTAGCGTATCCGCAAAATCAAGATCGTCATCAACGATCAGCACCTTCAAGCCACCGAGCGCACCCTTTTGCGGCGCAGTGCTTTGACCAGTGCCGTTCAGCGGTGGATTTGCATTTTCCACAGTGCCCTCGATTCATGCCCGGCGTTCATTGTCTGCCCCTACACTTAAGTATGGGACACCCCGACATCTGTTGCAATGATTTTAAGGTACAGGCCTAATCCATAACGGCAGCGTCAAGACGGTCAACGAAAGCCGCTTGCTCCGCGCGCCAGACGCCGACCGTATCCAAGATATTTTCCCACACGAAACCGCCCCGCACATGCACCCGCCACGCCAAGCGCGGATGGCCTTCTTTCACAAACGCCCGACTGTGGCCAAGGTCCCGGTTCCATTCGGCGTAAACTTTGTCTTTGATGGGAAAGCCCGGCGTCAGGTAAGCGCGAAATTCAAAACCGTCACAACGGCGCAGCATAAACATGGCCTCTTCGGGCTCGCAGTCCAGCATGAGCATGGCGAAGCCCTTGCGATCGCCCACCTCTTCGGTGTGTGCGTCATCGGATGGGTGGCTGACCAACAACTGCGGGCGGTCTTCTTCATCTTCATGGGCGAACACCTTATAGCCCCAGGCCGTCAAATGAGCTTTCAGTTCTGCGGGTGAAATGCCCGTTTGCCGCTCCCCACTTTGGGCGGGAAGCGCAAAGGCTATCACCAAGATTGTTAACCAGACGCGCATACGCCGTCCCCCCTCCATCAATCCAGATCCCTCAATCCAGGCCCAAGCGTTTGCGCAATTCCGCCGCGACGTCAAACGCCGCATTCAGCGGCTCGTGGCTCCAATCCTCCAAGGCCTTCACCCCGTCCAAGGGCCGTGCATAGCCCTTGGCGAACAGGTCTTGATGCAGCTTTGCATGCTTGTGCGCGGTGAGTTTTTTGGGCGCAAAGATATACACCGGGCACTCTGTGCCACAGGCTTCACAGCACATGGATACACTGTCGCCGGTGACGATGATGTGGCTGGCCTGGGCCAAAAAGCCCATATACGGGTTTTCCCCTTCATCGCCCCACCGATACACATACGCCGGCACATCGCCTAAGGCCTCGATCAAGGCCTGGGTGGCTTCGGGCGTTGACCGCCTAGACGTGGTCACCAGCAAAGAGCCGCCCGCATCCCGGGCCAGTTGGGCGGCGTGAATGCCTAAGTCCCGCGCCATATCGGGAGTAAAGGCCTTGCGTTTGGTGTCGCCGCCGACGATCAGCGCAATGTGCGGTTTGGGCAAGTGATCAAACTTGCCACCCCATATCTGGCTGGCCTCTGCCAAGCTTTGAGCCGTCACCCCGTGGGGTGCACCGACCATGGTGAAACGGTTTTCAGCCTCGCCCATAGCATCGTGACGAGGCACGGCGATCAACGAAAAGTCATTTTCTCCGGTTGATCCGGGATGCATGATTTGAACCAAAAAGGTTTTCCCGCCTGAGAGCTCTTTGATTCGCCGTGCGGCGGGTGCGGTGCGCCGTCCGGCCGCGATGACCACATCGGGCCACGGTGCCGCCAGATTGACCCGCGACGATTGGGTCAACATGGAAAACGACGCCATCAGCATATAATTGGGCAACGCCGCCGATGCGGTGTAAGCAATGTTTTTGATTTCAAAGGGCAAACCCAACGCGCGGGCGACCCCCAGAACTTGGGATTTATTGCCGGCGCGATCATCGATCAACAGCCAAACACGGGCATGGTCGCCTTCTAAGGCCATCTCAGTTTGTGTCCTTTTGGGATTTGAGGTTCAACGCCGTTTCGCGAATGGCGTCCAAGGTGGTGCGGGTCGAGATGATATTGGCATCGAAGCGCACGTCAAGTACGGCGAGCGTATCCGCGGCCAAAGCGCTTTCGACAGCGGGCATAAACTGCGCCGTCGTTTGCACCCGGTCCCCGTACGCGCCATAAGCGCGCGCCAGTTCGGCATAATCGGGATTGCACAAATCGGTCCCGATGACACGCCCCGGATGGCTGCGTTCTTGATGCATGCGGATGGTGCCGAAACTGGCGTTGTTGAACACCAATATCAGCAGTTTAAGGTTTTGCTGCAAAGCCGTCGCGATTTCTTGGCCGGTCATGCCAAAGCCTCCATCGCCGACACAAACAACGACCTGACGGTTCGGGAACGCCACCTTCGCCGCCACCCCGCCCGGCACGCCATAGCCCATCGCCCCATTGGTGGGACCGATGAATTGACGCTTGCCGCCGAACGTCAGGTAGCGTTGCGCCCAGCCGGTAAAGTTACCCGCATCCACACTGACGATGACGTTGTCGTCCAACAGTTCATCCAAATTTTGCATGGCGCGCCCCAGGTCCAAAGGACCCGGCACCGGGTCAGGCTTGCGCCAAGCGTTGTAATCGGCCCGCGCCTGGGCACGCCAGCCCGCCCAATGGTTTGAGGGTGCGCCCAAAGCCTTTGCCACCGCCGCGAAGGCTTCGGGGCTGGAAGCGACGCCGATGGCGGGCGGGAACACACGCCCCAACTCTTTGGCGTCCACATGAACGTGAACCAGCTTGTGCTCAGCCTCTGCGGGCGTCAAAAGCGTATAGCCTTGGCTGGTCATTTCCCCCAACCGGGCCCCCACAACCAGCAACACATCGGCATCCTTGACGCGTTGCAACAGCTGCGGATTGGGCGCGATGCCCAGTTCCCCCACAAAGCACGGATGGGTGTTGTCGATGATGTCCAGGCGGCGCATGGAACAACACACGGGCAAATCCATGGCTTCGACAAAGGCCAAAATATCGGCACGCGCTTGGGCCGTCCAGCGGCTGCCGCCGACCATCACCATGGGGCGCTGGGCTTGAACCAAACGGTGGTGAATGCGTTCAATTGCGCCACGGTCCATATCGTCCACGGCGGGCGGGATCGGCGCCGGCACACAGGCCTCTACGGATTCCCGCAGCATATCTTCGGGCAACACCAAAACAACGGGGCCAGGTCGCCCCGACAGCGCCACGTCGAACGCCCAGGCGACATCGGCCGCCGCCGCCTGGGTGCTGGAAACCAGCCGCACCGCTTTGGCCAAAGGGGCGAACATCTGTTCAAAATCAACTTCTTGAAAGGCCTCGCGACCAATGTCTTCACGCCGAACATGGCCCACCAACAGCACCATGGGCGAAGAATCCTGCAAGGCCGTGTGCACCCCAATGGACCCATTGCACGCCCCCGGCCCGCGCGTCACCATAGCGACGCCAACCCGCCCGGTCAGCTTGGCATAGGCCTCGGCCATATAAGCCGCGCCGTTTTCATGGCGACACGTCACCATCCGTAGGGTGTCTTGATGATCGTACAAGGCATCCAGAACTTCCAGATAACTTTCGCCCGGCACGCAAAATGCCGTATCCACCCCGTGCGCGACCAGAGCCTGCGCAATCAAAGCGCCACCCGTGCGTTTTTCTCCCATGCGTTTCTCTGGGTGCTTCTTGTCCATTTGCGACCTCACTGAAAGGAGAATCCCCACATCAAATCTAGCCTCTCTAAAGTGCCATGAATGCGGCCAACTGCAAAGCCATGGTTGACCCGACGGCAAAATAGCGGGAAGCTTAAGGTTAGGTTAACCATCGGAGACATTCTGTGACTCACAATCCGTCCGATTTTGACGCTATGACAACGCCCTCACGCACCCCTTCCCCAAAAAGGACAGGATGTGAGCGCGCCAAATATGCGGTCGGACAGTTGATTCACCACACTTTGTTCGATTATCGCGGCGTGATTGTCGATGTTGATCCGCATTTTCGCGTTGGGGCGCAAATGAAAGCCCAGGACCGTCGTCCCAAGTTTCAGCACGACGATTCTCAACCTTGGTACCATGTGCTGATCGACGGCACCGCCAATCACGCTTACGTGTCGGAACAAAACCTAGAACCCGACGCAGAAGGCGGCCCCATCGATCACCCTGAAGTGATCACCTACTTCAACACCCTGTCCAAGGACGGTTACGTCAGCCATCCGCATAAAGTTCATTAGGCCCCCTCTGCTCGCCCTTTACTTCCCCCGCCGACCCGGCCATAAACGGGCATCATATTCATTTGGCAACTGGAGACGTACCCGTGAGCGTCAAACGCAATCCCTTTGGTCTGGAAGCAGCCAAAATCCTTCTTGATATCGAAGCCGTCAACTTCCGTCCCGAAGAGCCCTATATCTTGACCGCTGGATGGGCGAGCCCCGTGTACATCGATTGCCGCAAATTGATTTCGTTCCCCGCTGAACGCACCAAGATGATGGACATGGCGGTGCAAACGCTGGACCGGGATTCCGATTTGAACGGCGTGGATGCTGTTGCCGGCGGCGAAACGGCGGGGATTCCCTATCCCGCGTGGATTGCCCACCTGACCGACAAGCCGATGCTGTATGTGCGCAAAAAGCCCAAAGGCTTTGGCCGCAATGCGCAAATCGAAGGCTACATGCCCGAAGGCTCTCATGTGTTGCTGGTCGAAGACCTGGCCACCGATGGCGGCTCTAAAATCAACTTCGTCAACGCCCTGCGTGACGCGGGCGCAACCGTATCGGATGCCTTTGTGGTGTTTTTCTATGGCGCTTTTCCGGGCGCGTTGGACACCTTGGCCAAAGAAGGCGTGACCATGCATTATCTCGCCACTTGGCAAGATGTGCTGGAAGTTGCCGAACAACGCCAGGCTTTCTCTCCCGCCGCCATCCAAGGGGTCAAGGATTTCCTCGCCGATCCCATCGGCTGGTCCGTCGCCCACGGCGGAAAAGGCGCTTAAGCACATATTCAAATTGGGTTCATTTTACCAGCGCCAGTTTAGCGTGTGCAATTTGTTGCAAAATTCATACACTTTTTAATATATTTATATTATACAATACACCATATAAGGCACATTGAACTGCGCACTATGGAGGTAAAAATGACGGAAAACGGTACGCCAGACGGCCCTCAAACCGATCCTGGGAATACGACGCCCCCCACTCAACCTCCTCATAAAAACGATGACTTAAAGCCGGTCCCTCCTTCCGATGTCGTCAATCTTGGCAGCTACATTCTCGACGAAATCGCCGTCATGACAGAGCATGCGCTAGATGTCGGTGTCAGCATCCCCGAAAGCGTGGCGCAAAACCTTCAAACGGTTCAGGGACAGATTGAACAACAGCAAAAACCGAGCTTCGAGCTGCTGATCAGCATTCACAACGCGCTGTCCGTTTTAATTCTGCCGGCCTTGCCGGGAAGCCTTCTGTTTCTCAAAAAACAACGCAAAGAAACGATCT
>JGI11705J14877_10002052_pt1 | contig 11099 bp, 6 predicted proteins | sample Etolaghawater15m_FD_14877 | JGI IMG/M metagenome (IMG submission 14877) | reverse complement strand
AACAAGCGGGCTTCGTTTATCCCCCGCATCATCACCTCTTCAGAGGCGTGCCCCGTGAGGAGAATCCGCTGCACCTTCGGCGCTACGGTGCACAGCCGCGTCAGAAAGGACAGACCATCTTCCTCCGGCAGGATGTGATCCGAGATCGCAACCGCCACATCTTCCCTCTGGACGATCGGCATTGCCTCTTCCGCACTGGTGGCTTCCAGAACGCGGAACGTCCGTTGCAGAAGCCGCAACAGGATCCGCCGCACCTGCGGATCGTCCTCGACCACCAATACAACAGGCCTGTCATCTTCGCGGAGGGCGTTCACGAATAAGGTCTGCCCGATCGTGTGGACCAGTCTCGGGCCATCAGAAGGAGCTCATCGCCTCTTCGCGCGTATTGAAGATATCCAGCACCCGATGGAGACGCACGAGCTCCACAAGCGCACGAACCGGTTTCTGCAGGGCGCACAGCTTCAACTCGCCGCCTTTGGCGGCCAGTTGACGTGTGAACGAGAGGATGGCGCCAAGTCCCGAACTGTCCACGAAGCTCAGTTCGCTCAGATCCAGGATCAAGTTCTTGTGCTCACCGATAACCGGCGCCATATCCTGTTTCAGCGCCGCGGAATTGCCGGCGTCGAGCTTGTGCCCGGGGATGACGACAACCGTGGCTTTTTCGCCTGGTTCTACTTTCAGAGCCATTCTATATCCTCCTATCGACCGATAGCAGTTTCAGCTATCACTCTCTCAACGACTTGACAAGTGTAATGCAGTGACTCCCGTCCTTGTTCGCCGTGTAGGTCACGTCGGTCATCAACTGCTCGATAATGTAGACACCAAACCCGCCCTCGCGGGTCCCGTCGAAGGCGGGCGGCGGCACGTTCTTCCGATCGAAGGTGTCGCCCCAATGGGTCAGGCGGAAAATCGCCTGGTCCCGGCTGGCTTCGGTTCGGATCACGATCTTCTGGCCATCGCGCCCGTGGTAGGCATGCTCCATGATGTTCACAATTGCTTCGTGAACCGCGAGCTCGATCTCCGACAACGTGTCGTCGGTGATGAATGCCAGTACCTCGTTCTTGAAAAAGTCCGCGAAAAAACGATGGATGTGGACCAGGTTCCGCAGGCCACTCTCGGCTTCGAATTGTGCTTGGCAGAGCATCCTGTCTGCGCTGCTTTCGCCTATTCGGACAACTACGCACGTGGCATCATCAGTGAACTCCTCGTCGACCGAGAAGCCCCGTACACCATCGAACACATGACGCAACAGAGAGTCAATGTCCTCGGGATGATGCTCTTCGACCAGCCTTGCCAGACGTTCCTCACCGAACAACTCACCCGAGGCATCCTGTGATTCAGTAATGCCATCGGAATAGAAGACAAATATATCGCCGTTTTCGAATTGGACAGTCTGCTCCTCGTATTGCTCGTCATCGAGGAAGCCGAGGGGCATGTTCGTGCCCTCCAGATATCCGCAACGTTTGCTCCTGGCACTGTAGTGGATCGTCTTGAGATGACCGCCGTCAACGAATGTGAGTGACTGTTTCTGGAGGTCGAACCGGGCGTAGCAGATCGTGACGAAACTCTCCAGGGCGCTCAGCTGGCGCGACATGCGACTGCGGACGCGATTCACGATGTCTTCCGGCGGCGGCGGCCTGCGTCCCTGGTGCGAGGAGACCGTCAGTTCCTGCAGCGAACGAAGGAACCGCGTAACCGTTGCTGCTCCGAAGATCGCCGCACGCACGCCTTTGCCCATCACGTCGCCGATGACCAGGTCGAAATGATATTCGTTGTAGGAATAGAAGTCGTAAAAATCCCCGGCCACTTCCGACGACGGGATGGTCATCGCGCGGATCTGGCAACCCGCCACGTCCTCGGGACACTCCCCGAACAGAAACGACTGCTGAACGCCCTGTAGCGCGTCGCCAATCTCCTTCAGACGATGCGAAAGCGCCCCCTGCAGGGCCAGAATCCGCCGCCCGACGTTCAGCCTGGCCTGCAGTTCGTCTCGATTGAAGGGCTTGGTAAGGTAGTCGTCCGCCCCGGAGTCCAGACCGGCGATGATATCATCCTTCTGATCCTTGGCAGTCAACAGGATGACGTACGTCGACCCGCCTCGTTCCGCCGATCGCAGACGTTGACAGATTTCCGGCCCCTCAAGTCCCGGCATGCTCCAGTCCAGAATGGCAAGGGCAGGAGGGTCTTCCTCCTGCAACGCCTCCCAGGCCTCCATCCCGTCGTTCCGGACGATAGGGTCGTACCCCCATTTGCTCAGCATGCGTCCGAGCATGAGACGTGACGTCGGGTCATCGTCGGCGATCAGTATGCGCATATCAGGCATCTCGGGCTCCCTGGTTGCGACCGTCAGACATTCACATCGTTGGACTCGATACAGTCGAGTTCTTCCAGTGCCGCCCTCAGTTTCTCGAACTCCGTCAATAGACGGGGGACGTGGTCGGACTCCTCGGACGCTTGACCGTTCTGGGCAGCCATCTCCAAATCCCTGGCACGTTCGCTGACCATCTCGGCACCCACGTTGGCAGCCGCGCCCTTGATCGTGTGCGCGATCCGCTGGACGCTGGCCGTGTTGCCAGTGCCAAGGGCTTCGACAAGCTCGGTCATCTGCCCGGGGAACAGAGCAACGAACTCGGAGATGACCTCGCGGGCCAATTCCTCATCGTCAAACAACCTGTCTCTCAGCTCATCCCAGTTGAAGACGCTCGCGGATGCCGGCGGGGCGGGAGGCTCCAGGGGGGCCTCACCGGCGGCCTCTGCCGGCTCGGGCTCTTCAATTACATCGGGCGTGTCCGGGGACTGCGCCGCCGCAGAGGAGACCACATGCGCACGAGGACCAAGCCCGGCACGGTCTTCACTCCCATCATCTCCGAAGGCAGGGAGTTGCCTCTTTATCGCGGCCAGCAACTCCGCTTTGTCCACGGGCTTCGATACGTAGTCGCTCATCCCGGCTTCGAGACAGCGGCCGCGGTCGCCTTCCATCGCATGTGCGGTCATGGCGATGATAGGCACATCCTTGTCAAGCACCCCGAATGCGCCGGCACGAATGTGGCGCGTCGCCGTGAACCCGTCCATCTCCGGCATCTGAACATCCATCAAAACAACGTCGTATTCGATCGAGGCCAACGCAGTCAGGGCCTCGCGACCGTTGGCCACAGCCTGGGCTCTCAGCCCCAGGTTCTTCAGCATCCCGAGCGCGACCTTCTGGTTCACCGCGTTGTCCTCGACAAGCAGAATGCGGATGTTCATCTTCGGGGCGACCGTCTTCTGCTGGTCGGGAGGCGACACGGATTCGTCGGCTCTCAGGAACTCGCTCGCGCCAAGGTTCTCGACCAGGCAGTCGTAGAGCTGCGACTGCTTGACCGGCTTCGTCAAGTACGCCGCGAACCCGACTCGCCGCAGGCGTTCGGCATCGCCCCGACTGTTGACCGAGGTGATCATCACCAAGTTTGTGTCCCTCAAGTCGACGTCAGCCTTGATGATGCGCCCCAACGTCTCACCATCCATGCCTGGCATGGCCATATCGAGCAGCGCCAGCGGGAACCCGTCCCCTTCGTGGTGGGCTTGCCGCAACTTGGCCAACGCCGTAATCGCGTCCGGCGCTTCATCGAACCCACACCGCCACAGTCGCAGACGCTCGGTGAGATAACGCCGATTCGTCGCATTGTCATCCACTACAAGCACACGCCTGCCCTGAACGTCTGTGGGCAGTTCCGAATACGGATCGGGGCCCGACTCCTGCTTGCCCAGCACGGCCGTGAACCAGAATGTCGACCCCGCACCGTCTTCGCTCTCCACGCCGATCTCGCCCCCCATCATCTCCGCAATGCGCTTGGAGATCGCCAGGCCGAGTCCCGTGCCGCCATAGCGCCGTGTCGTGGACGCGTCCGCCTGCGTGAACGCGTCGAACAAGATCGCGGTCTTCTGCGGCGGAATGCCGATACCGGTATCGATGACCGCGAACCGCACCGTGACGTCGTCTCCCTCCTCTCTCACTTTCCGAACGCTGATGGTAATCTCGCCCCTCGACGTGAACTTGATGGCGTTACCGACGAGGTTGACCAGCACCTGGCGCAGCCGCCCGGGATCGCCTTCCAGCAAGCCGGGGACGTCCGGATCGACGATGCACGTGTACTCCAGTCCCTTCTCGTGAGCTTTCAACGCGAGCATGTCGTTCATGTCTTCCAGCGTCGTGCGCAGATTGAAGACGAGCGTCTCCAACTCCAGCTTACCCGCCTCGATCTTGGTGAAGTCCAGAATGTCGTTGATGATGGTCAACAGCGCATCGGCGCTACGGTGAACCGTCTCGACATACTCCCGCTGCTCAGCGCCCAGTTCCGTGTCCGCAAGCAGGCCCGTCATCCCGATGATCCCATTCATCGGCGTACGGATCTCGTGACTCATGCTCGCGAGGAACTCACTCTTCGCCCGATTTGCGCCCTCTGCCTCCCGGGCCATCTCATTGGCCCGTTCAATAGCCTTTTCGAGGTTCCGGTTTGCCTCTTCAGTCTCCTCCTTGGCCCGTTGCAGCACATCCTGTGTGCGCCGACGTTCGGCGATCTCGCTCACGAGCAGACGATTTGTCTCCCTCAAGCGCAGCGGGTATCGGACCAGAATATAGGCAAGCAACCCCGTGATCGTGGCCACGAGGCCGCTCACGGCCCAGCGCATCTGTGTTCCCGGAGCGCTGATGGGCCAGCCGCCGACCGGTATGGCGCCAATCTGCCAGGAACCGTTCGGCAACGTCGCCGCCAACACGACCGGCCATGACTGAAAAACGTTCTCGCTGCCGTAGAACAGCGTTGACTCGATGCCGAAATCCGCCGTATGCCGCACCGCCACGTCGAGCTCGGTTGTGATCTCGCGGAGTCCCGAGTCCTCGAAGATCGCGTTCCGGTTAACGAGCACCAACGCCATCCCCCAGTACTCTTCTACATCAGTGGCCACACGGTTCCGGTTCACGTACATGGGAGTGCAGAACGCAAAGACGGATCCGAGTTCGGGAAATGGCAACGGACCGGCCACGATCGTGCGCCGCGACCGAATCGCGTCACCGATCGAACTGCGCAGTCCGGGCAGCTCGGCAAGATTCGCGTCCAGCAGCGAGTCCCGGGCAACCCCGGGATAAGCGCGGGTCACGATCGAGTCCGGCGCAAGCAACAGAGCAGAGACACCCGACGTACCACTCACCAAGTTGCGTGCGAGCAGCTCAAACTCCTGCGTCGGAATATCGGGCCGAGATACGGCATAGGCGATGAGACCTTTGGTAATGTGCAGCCGGGCATTGATCGCGCTTTCCATCCGAACACGCACAGTGCTCAGACGCTGCAGCACCTCCGACCGCCGTTTCTGCAGGAACTGAGATTGCTCCGCATGGTCAAGCAAAGCCGCGACGGCAATGACCAGCGCCATGGGCAGCAGGGCAGCCACAAACGCCCAACTCGAAAGGAGATATGATCGTTCCTGGTAGTCTTTGTCAGGTGACATGATGTGTCGGAGTTGCGCAAACGCGCGTCCATTCGTGCCGCTCTCAGCAGCGCCCCGGGGTTCCATGCCCGTCTGCAACTTGCATAATCTACATCGCCAGACCCAATCGCGCCCACCACGAACGGACGAGCCGACGCCGGGCCCGGCGACTTGCCGGGAGCCCGGGCATCACGTACGCCCCAGTGCCTGTCTCAGCCTGCCGAACTCCTCTTCGACAGCCTCCACCAACGCCGGCGCGTCACCCAGCCTGCCATCTCGTGCGGCACTCTCGATGGCCAGAGCCGTGTCTGCCATGCGCCGCATGCCCGTGTTGCCGGACGCGCCTTTCAGACTGTGAGCCTGCTTCCGCAGCCCGGTGGCATCGGCGTTGGCGAGGGCGCTCTTCAGCAGCTTGATCTGCTCCGGCACGTCTTCCATAAACACATCGAGCACCTCCTCGAGAAACTCCTCGTCCCCGCCAAGACGCTGCAACAAACTGACGCGATCGAACATCTCGGCCACATCCCCGTGCGCTGGCGGAACACCCACGCGAGATTCCGTCCGTGTGACCGGACGGATGTACCGTGCCAGAACAGTGGTCAATTCATCGCGTTGAATGGGTTTCGATACATAGTCGTCCATGCCAGCGCTCAGGCAACGCTCGCGGTCACCTTTGATGGCATGCGCCGTCATGGCCACAATCGGCACGTCGCGACAGGCGTCCGCCAGGCCCCGAATCGCCGCCGTGGCCTCCAAGCCATCCATCTCGGGCATCTGCACGTCCATCAGAACGAGGTCATAGAGAACGGTACGAACCGCCTGCACCGCTTCCCTCCCGTTGGCGACCGCTTCCGCGCGATATCCGAGCTTCTCGAGCACTTTGAGCGCGACCTTCTGGTTCGTCACATTGTCCTCAGCCAGCAGAACGCGCCCCTTGTGCTCCGGAGCGCGCGTACACGGCCCGGATGGCGGGTTCCGTTTGACGACCGGTGTGGTCGACGCAGGGAGGCTGTGCTCCGTGATGATCGCTTCTTTCCGTCCGCCGGCACGCGGGCGAGGAGCCAGTACCATGGACAGACAATCGTACAGCTGCGACTGTTTGATGGGCTTGGTCAGATAGGCGGCAAAACCGGCGTCCTCCAACCGGCCGGCATCCCCTCGTCGCCCGAGAGAGGTCATCATCACCAATGTCGTCGAAGACAACTTGGAGTCGTCCTTGATGAGCCGGCCGAGTTCCTCGCCGTCCATATCGGGCATCGCCATGTCCAGGATCGCGACAGAAAACGCGTCGTTCTCGTCCACTGCGGACCTGAGTTTCTCGACGGCAACGCGGGCGTTCTCCGCGTCGTCCCACCGGCACTGCCACGACCGGAGTTGCTCGCCCAGCACGCGTCGGTTCGTCGCGTTGTCGTCCACCACGAGGAAACGCTGCGCCAACACTTCCCCGGAGAGATCAAGCTCATGATCGAACGCCTCATCTTGCTTTTCCAAGACAGCCGTAAACCAGAACGTCGACCCCTCTCCCTCTTCGCTTTCCACGCCGATGCGCCCACCCATCATCTCCGAAAGACGCTTACTGATGGTCAACCCCAACCCCGTCCCCCCGTACCGGCGCGTGGTCGAGGCATCCATCTGCGCAAACGGGTCGAAGAGGGCCTCGGCCTTCTTCAGGGGGATCCCAATGCCCGTATCACGGACCGAGAACAGCAACGTTGCCTTGACGCTGTCTTCGCGCTGCAGCGCGACGCGCAGCACCACCTCCCCTTCGGCGGTAAACTTGATCGCGTTCCCGATCAGGTTGATGAGGATCTGCCGCAGTCTCCCCGGGTCCCCGCGCAGAAGCGTCGGCACATTCGGTTCGATAACCGACAGGTACTCAAGCCCTTTCTCGTGCGCTTTCAGGGCCAGCATATCATTTGTGGTCTCGACGATCTGCCGCAGACTGAAATCGAGCGTCTCCAGCTCGAGCTTGCCGGCCTCAATCTTGGAGAAGTCAAGGATGTCGTTAATAATGGTCAGCAGGCTGTCGGCACTGTTGCGAACCGTCTCGACGAACTCGAACTGCTCGGCCGTAAGCTCCGTGTCCAGCAGTAGCCCTGTCATCCCGATAATGCCGTTCATGGGGGTACGGATCTCGTGACTCATGTTGGCCAGAAACTCACTCTTGGCCACATTCGCAATCTCCGCCTCCTGGGTCATACGGTTAGCGCGCTCGATGGCCTCCTCCAAGTCGTGCGACGCGGCTTCCGCCTCGTCCTTCGCCTTGTGCAGGGCCTCGTCCGACTGCTCGCGGTGTATGCCCTCGCCCAAGATGGTTCCCGCCGCCCGCAATGCCTCCAATTCGGACGGAGGCCAGGCCCTCTCCGCGACACAGTCGTCGAACGCAATGTACCCCCACCAGTCACCCGCGACGAAGATCGGGACGACGACGGTCGACAAGACCCCTTGCATGTCGAGCATCCTCCTCTCGGAGTGAGGGAAATCGCGAACGGCTCCGTGGATGATCTCGCCCGTTCCCAACGCGTGGACCCAGCGTCCGAATCCCCCGTCCTCATAGGGCAAGTCTTCGAGCCTCTGCTTCGCTATCTCGGACTGCCGCTTCTCGTCGATCCAATCATACCGCCGCACCATGCGCAACGCGTCCCCTTCCCACTGATTCTCGTACACGTTAACCCGGCTGACGTTCGTGGCCTGCCCCAACTGCGCCAGGATCTCCCCGATGCTGTCCTCCCAGCGACCGCTCTTCAGGAAGACCTCCGCCGCAAAAGCCACGGCACGCAGTATCCCCTCGCGGTGCGACAATGTGTCCTCGGCCCTTTTCTGGTCCGTGATGTCCGAGATGATCACCAGATCCGCGACCACTTCCCCCGAGTGGTTTGTGATCGGCGTGCCCGTCACCAACCCGGTGCGCGGTTCGCCGCCACGAGTCAGGAGCTCCATCTCGTACGGCCGGATGTCTACCCCAAACATACGCTGAGCAAACGTCTTCATGGCTTTGACTTTGCTCTCGCGCGTGAGGAACGGCAGCTGCGCCAGGTTCTTGCCCACCACCTCTTCGGGCATGTATCCCAGCCAGTCGTAGAGCCGGTCGTTCAGCTCGAGCACCGTCCCGCGCGAGTCCAGCAAGACGATTGCTTCCGGAGAAATCTGAAAGATCCTCCGGTACTTGCGTTCACTTTCCTTCAGTTTGTCCCGCGCCGCTTCCCGCTCGGCCATGTCGCCAAAGCTCTCGACAAGACACTCACGTCCACCGATCTTAACCGCCCGAATCGTCTTCACCACCGGCAGCTCGATGCCGCCACCGGCGAGCATCGCATGCTCCCGAGCGTCCATCCGTTCCCCGCGATCCAGGAACGGACAGTCGCCATCCTGCGCCGGGCAGATCGTGCCACTGCACCGGGCTCCCACCAGCTTCTCTCTGGCGACCCCGACCATCTTCGCCGCGGCCGAGTTGAGATCCACAATGGTTCTGGACGTGCAGTCAATGACCACGACGCCGGTGTCGATGGACTCGACTATCGCTCTCAACCGCTGCTCGCTCTCTCGCAACAGGTCGTCCGGTCCGGGGACGCGTGCGACCTGCGCAGTCTCTGCAACGACGTCCTGCGGGGGCAAAGCTCCCGCAGGCTCAGCCGCGCTCTCGCCGTCCGACACACCCGCTCTACGGCCACGACGGCCCTTCAACACGAGGACTGTTGCCAACTCGAGTCCCACAACGCCGCCCACCCACCAGAGCCATTGCCAACTCGGAGCCTGGAACACTGACTTGTCCGCTCCGACAGACGATCCATCGCCGACCGTGCCGACCTCCCCACCCGCCGCGTCGGGCATGTTCTGAGCCAGGGATGACACAGCGGACAACGTCAACACGATTGCGAGAACACCTGCACACGCCAAGCAACGGCAGGTGCTTGGTCGGCGCACCGTGTCGCATGCCTTGGCGGGGTGCAGAGCTGTCATGTCCGGCGAATCCACAGATGCCTCTCACCCACTACACGGTCAACAACGTCCTCAACGCCGCGAGCTTTTCCGTCAGCTCAACCAGCAGACTCTCCGCGTCGGCAAGGTCACCAGCCTTCCCGAGACGTTCCAAATGATACGCCAGATCACTCATGGCCTGGGAACTCACGTTCGCCGAGGCACCCTTGAGAGAATGTGCTTTCAGGGCTACCGTGCCGACGTCCCCGGACGCGATCGCGACGGACAACTCATCCAGATGCTCTGCCGCATCGTCCAGATAGAGCTCCAGAACTTCCGCCATCAGTTCCTCGTCATCCTCCAGGCGGTACAACAGTGTCTCGCGATCGAAAAGCGCCTTGTTCTCGCCCTCGGCCGGCCCCGGCGTGATTCTCAGTTCGATTGGTGCCATTGTGCTTCGACTCATCCTTACTTGCTGCTTCAGCATCGGTACGCGCCATCTGTCGCGAGGCCGGCCTTGTCCTTCCCCATCGATCAGCAAGATGCTAATGTACTCCCCCATATATGGCACACTCCCTCAAAACCATGGAAGGCGCCAACGCAGGAGACGCGTCCGGAAGAACCCGTGCGTCGGCCGCAGTTCGCACTGCTCGTGTAACGGTGACCGGCCTCCTCGAGGCTGCCGGTGCAGCCTGTTGCACGGCATCGGCGCTCGCATTCCTGTCCGGCCTCTGGTGGCCTCTCGATCTGGCGGCCCATTTCCGGGTTCAGTATTCTATCGTGTGCGCAGGTCTCGTGCCACCCCTTCTCTGCCTCAAACGTCGAGTCTCCTCCGCAGTGCTGGCGTCTTTCCTCCTCTTGAACGTCGCCACTCTTGTCCCTCTGTATGTGCCCCCTCTTCATCAACTGGACCCGAAGCCACCTACCTGCCGTCTGCTCCTGTTCAATGTCAATGCTGCAAACACGGCCCACGATAACGTCCTCGCCTACATCCGCGAGACCTCCCCCGACGTCGTCGTACTCGAAGAGGTGACAGACGCCCTCCTCAACCGCCTGCAAGCGCTCCGTGACATGTTTCCCTACATCGTCGCCCACCCCCGTGAAGACAACTTCGGCATTGCCTTGCTGAGCCGCCACGAACTCACGACAAGCGACATCGTGCAAGTTTCCTCGGCACGGGTACCCTCGATCATTGCAGACATCGCGCACCCGGGACACCCGTTCACTGTCGTCGCGACGCATCCCACGCCCCCCATCGGACCGAGCTACAGCGCATGGCGCAACGAACAGCTCGCGGAAATCGCGCGCCGGGCGCGGAACATCGACGGGCCGCTGCTGGTAGCCGGGGACCTGAACACGAGTCCTTGGTCACGCCATTTTGCACGGCTCCTGCGCGACGGTGGATTGCTCGACAGCGCTCGCGGGTTCGGTGTCCAGCCCACATGGCCGTCCTTCAATCCCCTCCTTCGCATCCCCATCGACCACGTCCTGCACTCGCCCCACATCCAGGTGAGCCACCGCCACACCGGTCCCAGCCTGGGCTCCGACCATTCCCCCGTAGTCGTCGACTTCTCCGTCCACGAACCGGTTCGCGATCCCGCACGGTGATAAGAACTCAGCGGTGCCGATGAAGCACTTTGTGATGAGCTGACGCCCCATGACCAAATGTGACCCGGCGGGAGCTCTCCCGGGAACGCCGAGCCCCAGCTCGGCTTCAG
>JGI11705J14877_10002051_pt1 | contig 11099 bp, 5 predicted proteins | sample Etolaghawater15m_FD_14877 | JGI IMG/M metagenome (IMG submission 14877) | reverse complement strand
GCAAATGCTGTTTCCTATCTTTGAAGTTCTTCAACCTTATTCGTTTATTAGAGTAAAAGCAAACAATATTCCAATGAACGAAAAACATATCGTACATGGTTTTCATACTGATACCACAGTGCCTTTAAGTTGGACAGCAATATATTATGTAAACACAAATAATGGTTATACTCAATTTGAAGATGGAATGAAAATACAAAGCAAAGCCAATAGCATGGTGGTATTTCCTAGTAATATGAAACATTCAGGATCAACTTGTACTGATCAACAATCGAGAATCAATATTAATATTAATTTTTTGACTGATAATAAAAATACATTCATAAAAAGTATATGGCCTGAACATTCTAAAAAAATAGTGGAGTCGTGGTTATGAGAATATGTGTAACAGGAGCCGCAGGTTTTATAGGACAAAATTTAGTCAGTCACCTTATGGACATGAAGCACGAAGTTGAATGCTTCGAGTATGCTCCTAATAGATTTCCTGATCCCAGCCAGTATGATTGGGTCGTACATCTAGGAGCCATCAGTTCAACCACAGAAAGAGATGTGGAATTAATCATGGATCAAAACTATGAATACAGTTTAAAACTGTTGCAGATGTGCGACACCATGGGCACAAACTTTCAATATGCCAGTTCAGCCAGTGTATATGGTAACACCAATAGTTTTGTTGAATCTGGACCGGTGTATCCTCAATCACCTTATGCTTGGAGCAAATATCTCTTTGATAGATTTATAAATCAAGCCTTGGGAGATTTTAAAATATTAGTTCAAGGTTTTAGATATTTCAATGTGTATGGTGCTCATGAAGAACACAAAGGCGATCAAGCATCTCCTGTCACAAAATTTACACAACAAGCCAAAGAAACAGGAATAATTAAAATTTTTGAAAACAGTGATCAATATCTAAGAGATTTTGTGTGCGTGGATGATGTGTGCAATGTACACTGTCAAATGTTACAGCAGGATGTGAGCGGCATATTCAATGTGGGCACAGGCACAGCAACATCATTTCAATCTGTGGCAGAATCCGTAGCCAAAAAATATGATGCCAAAATAGAAACAATACCAATGCCCACGGCACTCAAAGGACAATATCAGTCTTACACCTGTGCAGATTTGACACAATTAAATAAAAATGTTACAATACAATTTAAAACAGTTGAGCAATATCTAAATGATCAATAAAGAAGGTAAAGTAGATAAAGGTTGGGGATATGAACTGATATGGGCTTCCAACGACAAATACTGTGGCAAAATCATGGTATTCACAAAACGTGGTGCCAAATTTTCCATGCACTTTCACAAGACCAAAGATGAATCTTGGTTTGTGAACGAAGGAAAATTCTTACTGAGTTATATTGACACAAAAACTGCCACACTGTACACCAAAGAATTGAAAGAAGGCGAAACTTGGAGAAATTTACCTTTGATGCCACATCAAGTTCAACTGTTAAGTGAACATGGCAGTATCACAGAAGTTAGCACTGCTGACGATCCAGAAGACAATTACAGAATTATTCCTGGTGATTCTCAAAAATTAGAAAATAAAACTACTTAGATTTTTTCACACACTGCTCGCAACGACAATCTGGACAATCCTGACATTCTGTGCATGAAGATTTACAGTGTTGTTCACAGCCACACTGCTCGCAGATATATTTGATCAATTGATCCATTAAGCCTGTGCTTCTGACCATCTCAATGTTACCGTAGCAGACACATCACCTGAACCTGCTGTTCTGAATACATTGATTGCCAGCACGTCTGGACCATTAGGGAACGTACCTCTACCACCCAAAGTGGTATTGGTTAATGCTTTAATTTTATCTAATCCAAGTGTTGCTCTTTCTCCTGGTTGGGCAACGAAAGAGAAAATAGTTTCACCTGGTTGTGCATAAGGTGGTTGACCAAATTTAAATGATATGCTCGAGCCAGCGGAAATAGTTCCTGAGAATGTTTGGTTAAATTCAACTCTGTAGTATTCTGTTGACCCAAACACAGTTTTCGCAAACACTTGTTGTACAGTTGTACCTGGTGGGAATTCAGTATTTGTATCTGTATCCACTTCAGTTCCGCTGGTTGCCGCTGAGGCTTCCCATGTCGCAGGATCAAAGAACAAGTAGTTGGTGCCTGAGAAGTCACCACCGTATGAGAAGTTAACGGCTTGTCCTGCTGATATACCTGTGTGTCTGTTGTTAAATCTTACAAAGTAATACGAACCTTGGTCTTGAATCTGTGTGACCACTGTGTTGTTAGGGAATTGACCTGAAGTCACGTTCATACCTACCACGTGTCCTTTGCCTTCCCAATCTGCTTCCAAGAAGTAAGCATAGTTTCTGTTACCACCCAAGTTGAACCAGTGATTGGATGTTGATGTCATTAATGCTTGAGTGTCTGCTGTGGCAGTTGTGGTTGAAGCACCACCGTTCCAGTTAACAGATCCACCCGGAGCAATCTGGGCAAAACTTGGCTGACCACCTTGAGCAGTTGTTTGTAGTCCTGTCCAACCTATATCTGCTGGATCAATCGGATAGTTCTGCGGATTGATAATTCCTTGAATTACCAACTGACCTTGTGTTTGTCCTGCCGCAACTGGTTCTGTGGTAATTTCAATACCATCCAGTAGCAATTGGGCTCTGTTCAACAAGTCTCTGTCTCCCAAGTCACCTGTTAAGGCATTGGATACTGACGGAGCCAATCTCATTAGGAACACAGTTTGTCTAATTGTGGATAGGTTTAGTCCAGTACCTGAGTAACTGAATAGGTATCCTCGGTCTTCATCAAAGTTACCATCTGTTAGATACGCTGATCCCCAGTGTGAAATGATTGGAGACGCTGTGTTGGATACCAGCACAACCCCTGTGTTTCTAAAGTGTGGAGCCGCCGCACCCGCTGAATAGTTTCTTGTGGCACCTGCCGCAAAGTTGGTCAATTGAGCACCACGTGTACAACCTGTCAATGTGTCATTTGTGATACCTGTGAATGTGATAATCTCATTGTCAATGTACACAGTACCACCTGTTGTAGGAAAGAATGAAGCATCATATAGTGTGATTGTGGTTTGGGTAGCGTCAATGTTTTCAAACAGTCTACCATTAGGACCTTCGTTGGTCACTTCGTAACGCACAGGTTGGTTACCTGTTCTCATAAATGCTTCTGTGTTAACGTTTGAGTTTCTCATTCTGTGAACAAAGATAAAATCACCTTTTTGTCCTCTGCACATCCAGTCAATAAATCCAGCCCCATACCATGAGAACTGAATTCCGATCATCTGCATCTTGGACACGTCCCAATTATACCCACTTGGACCTGTACCGTCTAATACATCTCTATTAAATTCTGATTGTTTTGCTTTTTTATCAACCACAGCACACATTTTAACACCAGCAGAAGTATTAACACCTCTGTAATCTGGAGTGATATAAGCAGTTGTGTTGTCATCCACATTAGATATCACGTGAGTCATACCTCTGATTACCACTCTATCACCTGCTTTAATTTGCTCTCTAAATCTTGTACCAACACCTGTCAATGTGTTAGAGTTTGGAGTCACTGTGACTGTGCCTGCCAATTGTCTTGTGGCAGTTCTTTGTACAGCGTTTGTGTTTTGTCCATCGTATTCCCAGAAAATTCCGTTTTGATCATCAAATATACCTGATCTCACAGTAGCACCATTCCATTTGTACAGTGAAACTTGTGGTTGATCAGTAAATTCAGGTGTTGTGCCGCCCAATGTGATTTGAGCAATCACAGTGAATGATCTTTCATTGATGATTGATGTGATTGTGTATTCACCGTCATACCCTGATGTGGCAATACCAACCAATCTAATCACAGCACCAACCTGTAAATTGTGATCCACATCGTCTGTGGTCACAGTGATTGTAGAACCTGATGATGTTCCATCTGCTGTGATGTTTAATATGTCATATGATGGAGCAAATAGAGCACCTGTGGTGTACATACAACCTTTACCTGATTGATATCTGATGTATTTTTTACTTTGACGTATTGCTTGAGCACCGTGCGCCGGTCCGCCTGTACCTAATTGTACACCACCATCAAATGGTCTGTGTACAAAGAATGAATCTGGTCTGCCATATACAGAACCTTGCCAACCTGCGTCATTGATAGCACCAGGTGATCTAACTTGATAGGTCAATGATGTTGGTGACGGAATCGAAGTTGCTAAAAACGGTCCTGAAGCCAATATATGATTGTTTATGCCATCGTCTGATTGTATCACAACAAGAAAAGCATTTCCTGGAACTAAACCATGCGGAGTTGTAAAATCTACCTGCATAGTTGCCAATGCTGAATAACTGATTGTGGCTCCTTGGGATATTGAAGAACTTGTTGGATCTGACACGGTTACAGATGAATAAACTTGTAATCCGGTTCCTCCAACAGCAACACCATCGTGTGTGTTCTGTGTAACACCACCAAATGAAGTGACTGCTTGTACTCTTACAATAATATCATTAGCAGGTGTTTGTCCACCCAATGCTGTGCCTGAAATTTTTAATTTGTCTCCCACAGCATAGTTTGTACCTTCTTGAACAACTGTACATTCTGTGTATGCTGTTGAAGAATCTGTGTCATTAGTTCTTGTGATGCTGAATTGAGCACCAACACCAATTGGCGTTCTATTCGAACCAGAAACATTAAGTGCATTACCTGTTCCTGTATTGGCTGTGCCAGTTGCGGCTGATACCGCAGTTACACTGCCTGTTGTCACAGCATCTATTCCTGTGATAGTGAAAGTTAAATCGTTTGTAGGTGTTGATCCAAACACATTGGTACCTAAAATCTTAAATGACTGATTGATATTATAATTTGAACCACTGTTGTTGATAGCCAGCGTGTATGATCCTGCGTTAAGTGTAACATCAACAGTTAATCCATTTCCTAGTCTGTTAGATTTATTAACATTTGTATAAGTTTGTGTGTTCACTGCTGTGCCAGATACTGAATATGTGTTTACAGCGCCGCCTGTTACAGAATCAACTGTGATTGTAACATCATTTGTAGGAGATAATCCACCAACTTCTGTGCCTGCCACTGTGATTGTGTCTGCTTGAGCAAAATTTGCTCCAGTATTAGTGAATGTTGCTGAGTATGTTGTTCCAGTTCTGTTGATATCTATCACAGCACCTGTACCTGTGTTTGATGTTGTGTAAGCAACTCCTACATAATCTATATTAGCATCTGTTCCAGTTCCTGAAACTGTCAAGCCTGTGATTCCTCCTTCAACATTAACACTTGATACACTAATATAAGCATCGTTGGTAGGTGTTGATCCGCCCAAGTCTGTTCCTTGTACAAAAAATTGATCGCCCACAGCATATCCTGAAGTACCACTCAATGCCGCTGTGCCTGAAGATGTAAATGTAGCAATTATTCCTGCTCCTGAGCCTGTAATTGTACTCACAGTGATAGTTAAATCATTTGTGCCATCGATTCCACCTAGACTAGATCCTAGTATGACCAGTTGTTGTCCTACTCCATAATCATCACCCGCATTGTTTAAGGTAACAGTGTAAGATGTGCCAGATATTGTTACGTCAAATGTAGCATTTTGACCTACTAAATTTGTTCCTGAACTTAAATTTGGATAGTCGCCTGTGTTAACAGAAGTACCAGCAACACTGAATGTTAAAATTCCACCGTTGCCGTCAACAGAATCAACAGTCAATGTCATATCATTAGCAGGAGATGTTCCTCCTAATTGTGTTCCAGCAAAAGTTAATGTGTCAGTTTGACTGTAACCAGTTCCTATGTTTGTCACAGCCGCTGAATAAGTTGTGCCAGTTCTCGTGACATTGAAGACTGCTGTTACACCGCCTGCACTGGCAGTTGTGTATACCGGGGCTGTATAGGCTATTTGTTGATCAGGTGCTGTGCCTGCCGCTGAAATAGTTTGAATTTCTCCTGAGCCGCCTACACCTGTAATTCTAATGTTTAAGTTATTGTCATTGTTGCCGCCAAACGTAGAACCATTAATTTGAATCACATCATTTTGAATATATCCCGATCCTGCTGTGTCTATGCTTACTGAATAAACACCTGCATCAACTGTGACATCAAAAATTGCTCCTACTCCTTGAGCACCTGGAAAAGTACCTACTGAAACATTGGTGTATTCAGGATCATTCAAAGCAACTGAATATGTTTGGTTATTTTTTGTTACATTTACTTGAGCACCTAAACCTACACCACCTTCAAATATTGGTGTAACTGCTGATGCTGTGCCTGTACCTGTGAATGCTACACCTGATATTGAAGCAGATGTAATTTCTCCACCTGTGTCAACTGATTCTACAGTAATTGTGGCATCGTTGGCTGGCGTTGCTCCGCCTAAATCCTCACCTGAAACGATGATAGCATCACCTATTTCATAATCTTGTCCTGTGCCTACCTGTCCGTTTGTTACTAAAGAAACAGAATATGCTCCTCCAACTCTGAACACATCAAATCTTGCCAATTGTCCTTGTGGTTGTACATTTATTCCAGCAACATTTGTATAAAAAGTTTGATCTCCAATTAAATCTTGATTTAAAGGTGCACTCAATGTGAGTTGATTTCCTGCCACATTGATAATTGTAACAGCAAAACCATCCCCTCTGTCAATCACAGAGTTTTGAATAATGCCTGCTGAATCTGCCACAGTAATTTCTGTTGTGCCTGCTGAGTAGTCACCTGTCACTGTTGGAGAAGCCAACGCTCCACCTGAACCGTTAACTGCTGTGATTTGTGTTCCTTGTTGAATGCCCGTGCCTGACAATGGAGCACCAAGTTCTGGCTGAACACCTGTGTATGGAATAATTGTTGCTCCTGACAACACACCAAGACTGGTTACGAAACTTCCTGACGAACCATTGGAAGCCACACTGAATGATGGGAATCCAATCGCCGCCCCTGTGTAAAAATCTCCTTCTCTCAATTGAGTGAATGTGGTAGAAATAGTAGTAGGATTAACCTGACCAACTTTTGCTTTGGCGTAATATGTGAATGATCTAATGTCTGGCACTGTGTTGACCACAAATGAACCTGCCGCTCTGCTGGCTCCTTGAATAGAATTATCAAAACCTGTGATTGTGAATGGTTGCCCTGCTTCAAAACCATGTGGACCAATAGTGTTCACAGTGATTAAGGATGAACCAATACCTTGTGTGCCTGCTGAAGCATCTGATGTAACAGAATCGATATCAAAATCTGTGCCTGGTACTTCGTAGATTGATGGATAACCTCTTTGTGTAGCAATCGCTTGCCACTTGGTTGGCTGTAATCCATACTCAAAGTCAGCGTCAAGCATTGATTCTGGTTGTGCAACTCTTAATCTTTCAATGGCATCTGTTCCAAAGTCATATGGACGAGTTCTTATCTCATCATCTTCAACAAATATTTGAATATTGTCTGTGGCATCATCACCTGATGTATCTGCATTTAAGAACAAAGTGGTAATTGTGTCATTGCCGTGGAAGGCTTTAGGAAAATCTGGATCTACAAAAGCAGTTGGGTTTGATGTATCAAGAGCAAATTCTCTTTGATAACTTACAGTTGCTCCTTTTTCTGGATCGTTGAATGTGTATAATACTTGATTAGTGGTAGTGTTTGTAATTAAAAGAATTTCATTTTGTTCAATTCTTTCAGGTATTTTAACACTTGAAATACCGTTGTTGATTTGCGTAGGTAATACATCTAAACCATTTGTGATAACATTGGTAATTATACCTACTAATTCAGTAACTCTAGAGGTTGCACCTGCTTCACCTGGAGTACCCAATATGGTTTGTTGTGTAACCACAGGCGATTGTCTTGAAGCAAACGCAACACCTGGTATCACATAGTTGTTTATGATATTTCTAATTTCATTTTTTACTGCTAATTCAGGTTGTCTATCACCGTCCAATACAGATACTGTACCAACCCAATATGTAGAAGCATTATATCTTGATTGCTGATTACCACCGTATCTTAAATCTGTAAGGATACCATCAATGTTGTAACCCATGTCTCTTTCACAAAGACCAGTGTCGTATGTAAAGTTAGCAAATACATATGTTGAACTAGACAATGCAGGTAATTGTAAAATACCATTATCTACAACATTTATAATCACGTCTAGATTAGTCGCAAATCCTGTTCTACCATTTGGTTCTGCATTAGAACCTGATGTGTTTTGTGATAATCCATCTGTATTAATAGAACTGTATGCTAATCCTGTAAAAATATATAGGTTAAAAATTTCTTTTGCTTTTTCAAAATATGCTAATTCTGGTTCTCCTGCCTGTGCCAACTGTAATACACCGTCGATATAATAACTTTGAGATTGTGTTCTAATATTTTCATTTCCACCATACCTTGTGTCTAAGTATACCGCTTGAATTACATTCTCAACATCTGTTTTTATTTCTGTTGCTGTTTTTGTATAGCCAGCAAATGGTGATATATTTCCAGCCACTTGTACAGCCACCCATGCCGCCACTTCGGCTTTGACATATTCTCTATTATTAAGATATCTTAAAGAAGTATTAGGATATAAATCTGCTGATGAGTCTTCAGCAATTTTGAAATCAATGTAAGCACTGGATTCATCTTTTAACCATTCTTTGTTAGCATTAATTTGTGCCCAAGCATTTGGAAAAAGATTGCCACTTTGTGGTATTCCTGGTGTAAACTTGTAATTATTGATACGTTTTTTTGCCATTCTTTTTCTATACTCCTAATGCAATTGCCAACACTGTGGCTGTGTTGTCGACATATTGCTTTTTGGTTACATCGTTGGCACTAGCAGGGTCATTTTGTACAGTTGCCACTGTAAATGCCGCAGATGCCGCCGAAGTTAATCCTATTGTAGTGTTATTTAACGTTCCTTGCGAAGAATTCAAGTTTGAAAAGGTACCGTTTCTAGGTATCACAGACCCGATATTCACATTGTCCACTGTGCCAATGCTGGTTGGTCGTACTGTTAATGTTCCGTTTGTTTGCGGACTGATTGTAACATCAGCATTTGGTGTCAAACTGACATTTCCGCTTGTGGATAAATTTTGTGCGTTGATATTAACATTGTTAACTGTACCAGTTGTAGCAGGATTAATTGTAACTGTGCCTGTGCCTGTTGGACTCAATCTAATTTCAGCATCTTGACCTTCTGCTAACAAATCTCCTGTGTCTAATATTGAACTGAAAACACCTACACCGATGATACTGGGTTGAGCTACTGTAATAGCACCATATGGTACTCCATCTGTATCACCGTAGTATAAACTGTCTGGTGCATCAACAGGAACTTCATAAGTTAACGTGCCTAATTGTTGACCTTGTGCTTCAGCACCTGATAATGTTGTAGAAACTGGTATGTCTAGATAACTTTCTGTAGCAAGTAAATTTGTAATTCTTGTTCTTATAGAATTTTGATATTGTGTAAAATTATTTGCAACACCAGGAAACGCAAACATTTGTATTGAATTATTATCGTAAGAAAATAGTTCCGATCCGTCTGTTTGTAGTGCTGGTGTAGTCAATTTTGCTTCTGTGGTTGAGTCTGCTTTTGCCATTGCGTACACACTATCTTCAGCACTGTATAATTCTTGATTGTCTACGGTGCCACCAAGGTATAAAAATCTTAAATCATCTTTACCATTAAACATCATTACATTTTTATTGCCTAATGGAGTTACTTCAACCCAATTGATCACTGTTGAATTATCTTGATTTTGATCTTCCAACGAGTATGTGTAAAATTTATTATCTAATGGATTGTATTGATCGACATTTAATAATCCATTAAAGCCAATTACGTTTTTTATAGAAGCATTTTGAGTGTAATTAGAATACTGAAGAGCCAATTGTGCACCATTACCATATCCTATAATTGTGATTTCTCTAGTGTCCACATTGTCGTACTGACTAAAACTTGAAATGATTGCATCTATAAGAGCAATATCATCTGCTTTGGATGTTTGATAACCAACATTCCATTCATTATTATATCCTTGAGGAGCAATTAATATTTTGTCTGAGATATAATTGACATTCGTTATGCCATTAGATGATGTAAATCCTGAGTCATGTAAACTAATTACAACAGGTAATTTTTTACCTTCTAAATCAGTGTTAGTTGTGTTAGGTACCAATACTTCTGCTGTTCGATTATAACCTGATTGTTGTTGTTGCCATGTTTGATTGAATGTTAAAGTACCAGAGGTTAAATTTAATCCTGTAACTTCATTTTGATGTGATAAACCTTCGTTGTATAATATTCCCAAAGCAAGTGGATCAACTGTGTCAGGCTTGTAGATATTAAAAGCAATACTTGATGTATTAAGTACAAAACTATATGTAGTTCCACGCTCTAATGTAATTCCTGGATTGGATCCTACAACTGCTTCGCCTTTTTGTAAAAAAGTAAAATTACCAGCAGTTTCATTCACATTGAAATCTGGGGCAGGTGGAATAACTGGTGGAGTATATGTGTTGGTAATTGTTCTAACAACAACATTACCTTCTGAGTCTACAGAAAATCCTGGTGATTTGTATCCGTAATCTACTTCGAAAGGTTTAAAAACTACTGCCATCTTTTTGTATCCATATTTATTATTCTGTTACTTGTGATCCTCCGACCAATGCATTTAGTGTAGCAAAATAAGTGGCAGAAAATATTATTTTAGAACCTGTGTATTTTTCTGTTTGACTTTTATCTGCTGGTTCAATCTTGATCCGAACATATGAGTTGTTCACTTCGCTTTCAATTTTAATCAATTGATTGCCAAGATTTGATCTGCCATAAATTGATAAACTGCTTTGATTAGGACTTGCTGATACTAGCACTTTTAAAATTTCTTTATTGTTGGTATCATAATCCACACTGATTGTATATTCTGCTGTGGTAAAAGTGTTCACGTGCCATTGATCTAAAACCAGACCTTCTTCCACTACAGAGTAAGGTCCATTGTGAGAGAAGTTCAAGCCGTTCTTCATCAACAGCGTGTTTCTGTCACCTTTTCCAAAAAATCTTGATACATCAAACATATACGATTAGTCCTTATTATAGTGTATTTACCTAATTTAGAACTATTGTATTATTACTA
>JGI11705J14877_10002050_pt1 | contig 11100 bp, 15 predicted proteins | sample Etolaghawater15m_FD_14877 | JGI IMG/M metagenome (IMG submission 14877) | reverse complement strand
CATTTACTTAACAGAGCGGACTCCCCTCCCTTGCTGAAAATGAATCTGTCCTCTGTCGTCTTGGTTATTTGATATGGTCCGAAGTACTTTGTTAAAAATAAACATTCACTAATTGCACTTTCGTCCAATCTGAATGCCTTAACCTCATTCATGATTATATTGGTGTTACCAAATGCGTGTAGTTCAAACTTCAGTGTGTCTGCGTTAAGTTTCTTGATGGACACTATGTTGTTGTCTAGTTTGAATTCCATCATCTGGAACTTGTCAAAGAAGTTCTTGACCTCTCCCAGTCTCATGCCCTGTATCTTCTGTGTGTAGGCTATTGGTGTCCTAGGCAGTATCTCCGCCAGGTTCTTGGCAGATGCCTCGAAAGGTGTTGTATCCTTGTGGTAGGTGAATTCAAATATTTCTATGTTTGTAAGTTTGCTTAGATCGTCTAGAAACTTCCTGATGTGTTGATCAACTTTCTCTGTCCTGGCGAACTCCACGAACACCCTGTGCTTGCCGTCCTCCAGCGTGCCTGGTGTGGCGTCTGCATCCAGCACTTCCTTGTATCCGGTCTCCGCGAACCTCTCTAGGTCCTTGGCAGGTGCCTGTCCATTAACAGTGAATGCTAGGACCATGATGTTACTGTCATCACCCATCTTGCTCTTGAATTGGTCCACCGAGAATCGCTTGTGTACGACCCCGTCTAAGTCTCCGGCTTTCAGTCCTTCTTTGAGAAATGTCATTATAAACTATTTAGGTCCCCCGAGGCCATGTCTGTTTCGTCCTGGCTCTCTATCTCGTCCCTGCCGTGTTTGAAGTTGCCGATCAGTTCCTTGGGCATCCTGATCTCCACCACCCAAATGTCATGGCTGTCGATCTTGCCCTTGGTTGTGCCGGGCCTGTAGTCCTCTGGTGATTTTATCTGTCTCGGTTTGAGTAATTCGTCTCGCTTGTAGAATACCTTGCACCCCCTGTCGGTTAGCCTCTTGCCTCCCGCTGGGTCAGGCATCTTGTCCGCTGGCCACATGAATGAACATGTGACGAAGTGTCTGGAATCAACCGGTCCAGACAGCAGTTCACCATCCTCCCAGTTCTTGAACACGTACACGTCCAATTCATCTACCACGCGCTCGAAGTCCTTCAGTATTGATAGGGTAGGACCCACCGCGTATAGTGATTGTACGTTTCTGATTATGTCTAGGACGTCATGCATAGCAAGTGTTATTTATCAGATATATCTGAGTTGTAAAATATGCATAGTTTATCTGGTAATCTCACAGTAAATAATTGTACATGAGTCCACTACAGAGACACATCAAATCACTATCCAACAAAACCAACGAGGAGCCCTATGCTACCATATCAGAGCCTACAAATGCGACCTTTATTCCAGAGGAAACTGTGGAAATTAATGAGGAAGAAGCGTGTATTCGACAAGCGAGTCAAGATGTACTTGCTGAATGAGGGTTGGCTCAAGATACGGAAACAGAAGGATCGCAGGCGTAGGAGGGTGCTCAGGAAGTTGTGGAAGGCACAGCAACTGGCCTTTCTTCGACGTGTTTGTGCGTAGTTTTTGTTTTTAATAATCAACGCCTTAATTGTTGTATTCCATTAGGCTGGGTGACGAATTTTTCTGGACAGAGAGAACATTGATCTATTTTTTCATTTAAAAATTTTGTCCAGTATTCCAAGGAGACTTTGTCAATGTCCTTACATTCAATATACGGAAAACTATCAATTAGAGTTTTTTGCTTGGAGTTGATTTCGATGTCATTGCGTTGCTTAACTGCCACTGGCATGCAGTGACTGATAGGGCATTTATGAAATTTACCTTGAGCTATTGTTGGACATTTAGAATAACAGGCATTCCATGCTAGGGCAGGATCGCTTTCGTGTGGTCTAAGATTGTAAGGGTCATCTAGAGAATTCTGATAAAAATGTTCTAAGATACGTATTTCATGCATAAGGGGTTTGTTGTCTGCTTGAAATTGAAAAGTAGGAAGTTCACTGCTGGCAATGTGTTTATTTTTTAAAAATTTTATATTACCACCAAATAGCGAATTGACTTTTTTTAAAATATTTTTACGGAATTTTTTATTATGCACACTAATTACCATCTGGACATTGTTTTCAATGATCGTTTTTTTCAAGTTAGGTATTTTATCTAGTAACAGTCCGTTAGTCCATATTTTCATAATTGAATTTGGAAAAAAACTTCTAATATCTTTTATAATTGTAATTATTTGGGGGTGTTGCAGAGGCTCGCCACCTATAATACTAACAGTTTCTAACTCGACGAAACGGGAAAATTTCATGTAATGATCCCTATTTTTATCCCAATCTTCGTGTCCTATCAGCCCTAGGTTATTGAACCTATTACATCCTGAACATGATAAATTGCAGGTTTCGGTAATATAAAATTCTATGTATTTCGCCTTAAGACTCATTTTATTTTGCGAACTCGTCCATGGCCTCAGCGTACCACTGACGATAGTGCTGTTCCACGCGTTCATAGGGGATTTGATCTCTCTGGGCAACTGGTATGCCTGGTAGCTCGTTCTTCAAGATTTCCTTATTGACCATATCTAAAACCACTGTGTATTCTCTCATTTTGCCCGATCCTATCTTTTTCTTGGATAGTGTGACAAACTCGTCAAATTTCTTGTCAGGTTTGATAATGTAACTGACACAAAAATATCTCTTCTTATTGTGTTTGCTACCCATTGGCCACTTCTTTCTGTACTGTAAGATTTTCTTTTTCTGTTGTCTCGTATTGTAAAGCCAATCTTAAATTACTTTCCTTCTGGATCCATGGTTTGACCATATGAAACGTTTTTCCATCCCACTGGGTTAATGTTCCGGGAGTGTCCCATTTTAGGATTTTGTCAATTTGTAAACCATAATACGCGTCGATGGGATATCTTGGTGAGTAGGAATCGTCGACCAATGAATAAATTTTATCATAGTCTTCGTTGGTCATTGGTTGGTTTGTAAAATTCACAATCTTATGACCATAAAGTTGGTAATTGTCATTTTCTAATATTGTTATTCTTTGTTTGTTTGGGTAAAAACAAGTCTCAACTGTACAGGTAGGTTGATAGTATACACTGTATGGAAATCTTTGTTTGAAAATTATTGTTTCTCCGATGCCTGCCTCGTCGATCAATGTGATCAATCCCTGGTGAGCGAAATCTACCGTTGGGTGTTCCTTGTACCATTCCTCCTTGGGCACATTAGGCCAGTAACTAGGTCTTGCTAATCTTTTGTTGGCAAAATCTTTTCCGTCTGTGTGCGCAGGAAAACTGTTTCTCAAGTTCATTAAAGTGACTCTGTACAAATCAGCGCCAACGCCGATTTCCTCGAATTTCTTTGTCAACATCTCTACGGTCTGTTCGACCCTGTTTTCAAAATCCTTGTACCAAACAACTGGTTTGTCGGCGTATTTGTAATGCTGGAAATCATCACTGTTGTAGTCGGGACTGTAATTTCTGGTTGTAATTTCTTTATTTTTTGAGTTGTAAGAACACTTACCTAACTTTTGGTGATAAAAATGCAAATCGTCCCACGGGTATAGTCCGATATCGGATACTACGAGTTGTTGACCATCCGCCATTATTTCCTCTAGTTGTCTATTAATACTTTTGTACAGACCAATAAAATACTCAATCCAATCTTGTTCTAAAAAGTTAGAAATATTTTGTGATTCGTATCTTTTCTCCATAATCCTATACCAAAGTTAAATTAGTGTACGGTCGATCTTCAATACTGTCTTCTTGTATATTTAAGTCAATTTCCAAATTGATATTTTTTTTGGAATTATGACTTAAATTTACTAATCTTTGGAAATAACTATGGCTTCCGGTTCTTGGTCTGCCTGGGTGGTTTGTTATCACAATATCTTTATAGAATTGTATCTCGAAGTAAAGTAACAAATATCCAGACGAACACGTTGAAAAATTATCTATTTTGATTTGTATCTTGTTGTCGTTGTCGCACAAATTCAAAAGTTTTTGTTTACTGCTGAATTCGAGCAATTTTATACCATGCCCTGGTGGTCTTTTTGACGACAATCCAAAGTAAAAATCAGAGCTGTCGTCGTACGCTTCAAAATATGCTGTATCTAATGGAGCATCTGAAAGGAAATCGGGATCAAAGCATGAAAAATCTATTTCGGGTAAATTCCTTTCAATCGATTGTAGAAGGTTACTCTTTGGAAAAATTAAGTCAGGATAAGCAAAGAGTTTAAAATTTTCAGGAATACAACATCTCGCACCGCTCTTTTCCGCGATAGCATACACGTCTAGTATTGGTAGATATTCAAAAATATGATCCCCTATACATTCACTCAATACCACGTCGGCTGAGACATTTTTTTTTAAAAATTCAGCGGCGGAGCAGTTATGGACTTCTACTACATCATTCAAATTGTTCCTTGCGACCATTTTTTTGATCAATCCGCATGCGTCTTTGGATTTTTCTACCGCATGAACTTTTTTGGCTCCAGCGTGTGCCGAGAAGATGCTGAGGATTCCGCTACCGCTACCAACATCGATTACTATGTCGTTTTTTTTAACAGTTTTTTCTATGGCCTGTTTCCAATTTATGGTACGGTAAGAATCCTGCACCATGGTCCTGTGACTAAAAAAACTATTGTATTTGCCCTTAAACATTTGTGTAAAACTTTATTTTAACAATACGATTAATCTACGTGATAACCTGTTACAGTCATGATGTGTCGGTCCTCGTATCCGGCATTGCAGGCAGAATGTCTTACTTCCGAACGAAAATCTATCACCGTGCCTTGTTTAAGATTATACGCAACCTCCGATCCTACAAAAATAGCATGTCCCAAACATGGTTGATCTAATGTAATAATTAATCTTTTTATCCTTGTTTTATTTTTTGTAATTTTTTTTTGTATTATATGTTTCTGTTGTCCAAATTGATAAAACTTATCTACATGTGGGATAGTAAATGTGCCCGGAGGCTGTTTGCGGACCATGATTAAGGCTGTATCTTTCTGCATTCTAAAACGTTGCCAAAAAGATTTTGGTATCAAATCATTGAATTTTTCATTGTAGTATCTGGTAAAACCTGTTGCTTCTTTCTTTTTATCATAAAGTGTCATGACCTTTTTTAGGAAATTCATGTCACGTTTAGTGCGATTATGATGGAAACTTTTACGCTCAGTTTCATAGGAAAAATCAACTACTGTTGATTTATTTTTACACAGTTGGAAAATTTTGTCATATGGTAGTTTTATCGTGCCTAATTTTTTTATGTATTCCATTTACAGCTTCGCTAGTTTTATCATGCAAGACGCAAGGTTGATTTCTGGATCAGCAACGAACGAGTGATCAACCAACGCCTGCTTGATAATTAGCACAGCCTTGTCCTGTGCGTCTTCATCTTTGGATATGATGTCCAGGTTGTCATACATCCATCTGTATATCTCCTCGCACTCCTCGGGCCTGGCCTGCGCACAAACCAGTTTCCTGGCCTCCTGTATCCGACCCTGTTTGAACATTTCCACCATCTGTAGCCTGTAGTCCTGTTGTCCTGAATCACCCGTGGCCGGTGGCATCAGGCGTCCATCTCGAACATTCTGTTGTAGCATGTTGATGCATTTCCTAAGATCTGGATAACTGGCCTTCACGTATGTGTCAAGCACATCTATGTCTGGGGTAATACCTTCCTGTATCAGTATCTCAGCGGTCCTGGCAGTGAATTCCGTCTTGTCGATGGTCTCCATATGGAAGCCTTGGCATCTTGAATGTAGTGCTGGGATCACCCTGTTGGGATAGTTACAAGTTAAAATAAATCTTGCTGATGTGTGATACATCTCCATCACGCCACGCAGTGCGGCCTGTCCGTTTGGACTCATATAATCTGCCTCGTCCAACAACACATACTTGTATGCTCCAAATGGCATTATCTGTACGAAGTTGTTGATCTTCTCCCTCACGGTGTCCACCGAATTTTCTCTTGAAGCGTTTATCTCCAAGATGTCATAACTGCTGACGTCCAGTTCCGCGAACAGAACTTTTGCCAATGTGGTCTTGCCCACGCCTGGTGCACCGCTCAATAACAAGTGTGGTATGGCCTTGTCGTTGATCCAGCTCTGTATCTGTTGTCTCTGTGCCTCGTCCCGCACGACATATTCCTTCAGTGTTTTTGGTCTGTACTTCTCTACCCAGAGTTCTTTCATTTGGTTCTTTCCATTAGTATTTTCTTTTTGCCTTTGAATCTAAATCCCGTGTCAACAACAGCATCCAAGTTGTAGTTTAACAGTTTCCTTTTGCCTTTACTAGTGTGTATAACAGGTTGTCCCTTTTTATCAAATTCGATCGCGGTGATCTTGGCCCGGACGTTCTTGAACCTGCCGATCCATATCACGTCACCCACGTTCACAGTAAGATTGTATTGCTTCATCAATACTATATTATAGAATTTTCTACTGCTTGTCTATATAATTGTTCGGAGGCCATGTTCTTACCTTTGGCTTCTACCTGTATGTCGAAGTTCTCCGAGAATGAAAGTGCCCAGTCATTTACTTTACGATTTGGTAATAGGTCCGAGTGTGCTCGCAGTTTCTGTTTCTTGCAACCACGTTCCAACAACATCTTAATGTCATGCATCTCGGTGTGTGTTCGATCACCGAGACCTGCCACCTCTAGATGCTCGTCCCTCGAATAGGAGTAGTGCATACTGGGTCTCACGCCACGCCACGAATCTATCACACGTTTGACCCTGTCATCCGTGGGTTCTATGTATTCCTCGTCACGGATCCAGTGGTGGTGGATGTCCAGCACCAGTGCTAAGTCCTTCTCCAGTTCTAAACTCTTCTCCAAACCATGACCCATCTCGTCATTCTCGATGGTTATGAGATTCCTTGCTTCTTTGGAGAGTTTTGGTAGTGCTCGACGAATACCTTCTGGTCCTTGACGGCCCGAGATATGTACATTAATTTTACAACCGTCTTGAAATGTTTTTCCAAAGCCCATCCATCTGGCCATGTCTGCATGGTACTCGAATTCTTCTATGCTACGTTCCACTATGTCAGGCGTCTCTGACGCCAACACGCAGAACTGTCCCGGATGAAACGAGACCTTGACGTCCAATTTACGTGCCATCTCGCCAACCGGTGCGAACAGATTTTGTAAATGATCCTGAATGTGTCGTTGTTGCCACCATGACTTCCAGTCCTTCTCGGTGTAGCCCTGAAGCATCTCCGATCCCAACCTTACCATCCTGCGTTCAGGCGGCAGTGTGCCCACGCGCTCTATGAGCCTACGTGCGGCCGTGGTGTTATGAGTCATGATGTCCCACTGTCTCTGTTCTGCCTCTTCTTTGTGTTCACGTAGCCAACGCATGGTGGTGCTTCTACCATTTAGATCCCTGTCCTTGGCGTTGACTTTCATGCCGCCAAATTCCGACTCGTCATTGAGCCACTTGCAACAGAAACCAAACCGCTGTATCATGTGTTTATTATAACAGATATCTGTGATCTGTCAAACTACGATATATCAATCGGAAGAATATTCTATGTGATCTATGTCCTGTATGATACTCCACTCCGGTCCGTGTGGTATGGGTCTCCTCTGTGGGTAATTGTTCTCGTCCGAGATCTCCCTGTATTGGTTAGCACACACAGGACCACAGAACGGTCTGATTATCCTACGGTCATGCTTGGTGTCGTGTAGGCTGTCATACCAGTATATCGCGTTGAAGAATTCTTTTTTACAAACGTAACAGGTGTGTGATCTAGTCATTGCCAGGTAGTGATGTCATCTGTTTCATACCACCCGTGTTCACGTATCCGGCCCTGTGCCTGTTTTGTTCTGGCTCGTCATCTGATACCAGCAGGATGTCATTCTCGTCGATCATCCTCACCTCCAGTTCCGTGCCCTGTTTCTTGACTTTCAGTCCCCTGCTCCATCTGCCGTGTGCGACCATGACCCATTGTCCCACGGTGACGTCGTCTTGTTCCTTGCCCACTGCGTAGACCTTGGCCCATCTGGGGTGTATGCCATCCGCTGATCCGTCATCGTCGATCAGTATTATTCCGCCTTTTGATCGTGTCTCGCCGAAGTGCATGTCTGACACCAGCACACGCTTCTTGAGTGGTGTTATGTCATAGTCAACGGTGTACTGCTTTCCGCCGTGTGATCCGAATCCTTTTGATTGTAAGTCTTCTATCTGTCCCATGTAGAAGTATTATAGCGGATTTATTCCAAGCCGTCAAGAGCCGCATCTATGCCTTTTTTGTCTGTGCTCTCTGTCTTGGGTTTGAATGTCTCCACCGGTGTCGGTTCCGCTTCTACAACAGGTTCTGGGGTCACTGTCTTCTTGGCCACTGGTTTTGGTGCCGTTGGTGTGATCTTCTGTACCGTCTTCACTGGTTCCACTGTGGGTGCCGGTGTTGGCTTGTTCTTGGTTGGTGTGTCATCAACCATGCCCTTGGGTTGTTCGTAGTATTTCCTCATGATGGTCTCCTTTGATGTGACCACCTGTCCACCTGCTCCCAACTGATCTCCCCTGGCATTGACCTTCATGTTACCAACCGCTGGGATCGACTCATTGGCCGCCCTCAGTTTTTCTATGTCTATCATGCGTCCCTGCATGGTCCTGTACATTTTTTTTCTGGGTGCTCTTGCTACCATATCATTAAACTCCTATATTATTACTTATCAATAGTTCTTTTCATATACTATATAATATGGCGTTTGCCTTCTATTTCAATACCAATTTCGCCATTACTTAGTTTTTGATCAATTTTCACATTGGTATCTTTTTTCACTTTACACACTTTCTCCAATACACCCCAGGTACCTTGATCTAAATAGAATATCGATGATTTATATTTGATCCCAAATCTAAAAAATATAAATGAATTTTTTTCAACATCAAAATTTAATTCGATTGCTGTATCTTCGCTCCACGTGATATCAGAAAAATTAATCACTTCCGTACCATTCTTTGTTATTTTGCCTTTGTTTACATCCAGCGAAAACCTTCCAACCGGCTTTGAATTATTGAATACCGCATTGTCAAAGTTGCTGTTGTATGATCGAAGGTTATCATCATGAAAGTCAAACATAGGATGTACTATTTTTTTTATTTTTTGTAACCATTCGATATCTACAGACACATCTAGATCGTATGATCCAGTATCAAATGATTGAATGTTATCAAACCCATCTCCTTTTACTACTGTTGAAATTTCTGGAAACTTTGACTTTTCCTTAGAGACATGAATCTCTGTGATGAATTCACCTGGGAGAGTATACCATGTAGGTTTTTTCCATTTATCTGTACCGTACGGTAAAAATGTATTACAGTCTTCGTTCCATATTCTGTCACCTATTAAATCATGAAATATGATATCAGGTTTTGGGTCAAAAGGGTATTGATATACATTTTCTACAGTATCATTTATTACATTGATTTTTTTATTCAAACATTGTGATGCTATTTTATATGCTTCACTATATTCTTCATATGCAGTTATGGATTTAGGATCAAGACCTATTGCAATTGAACTGAGAATACCTAGTCCGGTTCCTATTTCAACACAATTTTTATTTTTGACACAGTCTGCAAATGATTTAAGATACCACGTATTACGTGAAACATCGTTATGCATAAGAATATATCTCTCAATGTTTTTTTGTAAAAATTTATTATAGTGACCATTCCGCCACTTCCTCTGGTGACTTACAGTTGTATCAGATGAGTACGTCATCGAATGTTGATTTATTTTGGATTTTACTGTTGTTACCATGGAATACTCTTATTACGATTACTTATTATCTCAAAAATTCAGCGATGTCCAAGTTGTACAGCAACGGATTGATCTTGTGTACTCCTATCAGGAACAGGCAGAAACTGGCCACGCTGGATCCACGCCCCACTCCCCATACTATGTTGTTGGCCCTGAGCGTGTCCACGAAGTATATCAGGAACTGTAACACGTGTATGAACTTCTTCTTCTCGAATAGGTCATACTCTAATTGCACCCTCATCCTCTCCTCATCGGTCTGACATCTCTCCAACAGCCATTGTAACACATTGATCTGGTAGTATGATTCCGGCATGTGCCATTGTTCACAGTTCTTGTGATCGAAATCCTGTAACGGTCCTCTTTCGGGTGCCTTGTGTATCGTTGGTAGGTCTATGCCCAGTTCCTTCAGTGCCGAGATGTATTTGTGGGTGTCGTCGAAGAACAGTTTGGATATGTCGAAGTCGGGATTGGTGTAGAGTAGATCCATCGCGTCGTCTTCCGTGAATATGACGTCACCGTGATCATTTGTCTTTGTCTTTTCCACCATCTAGAACCTTTGGGTTGAACTCGAATATTTTAGCATGGTCATGGTGTCGCTTGTCAATGGTAATCTCATTGTTGCTCCAACTGTAGTGCCCTGTGTATATGCCCTTGTCAAGTTCCTGATCATAAGTTGCCGTGTCAGGCCTCAACCACCACGGATCGAACTTGCTGAATTTCTCCGAGAACCAGTCAGGCCTATCTAACAGTATAAGCTCATTGCTGTCCTTGTCAACCGTGTAGGTAATACCGTCACCCTGCCATGAACTGAGGTCTATGTGGTTTATGGTTATCTTGGAATCCAGTATTGAGTTGGCCTTGCAGAAGCAAACCGCGGCCATGATCTGGTCATAGGGCGGTTTTGGTAATTCAATGAACCTGTTGGTGCTGTTCTTCTTCAGCACATTGTAGAGGGGTTCTTCCCTCCACGTGGTAATGGTGTTGGCGAAAACCTGTTCGAAGAGGTTCTTTAGTCTCTCGAAGTAATCGGTCTGTTCTTTCAAACTGGCCGTGTGTGGCGTCAGTGATAAATTGACCTTGTACTCGTTGGCGAACAGTTCTCCGTCCACTATGATGATGCTTTTGAATCGTGTCTTCCAGGTGAATGTGTTTGACATCAGGAATATTTACTATTCCATGTTTATTAGATCACCTAGGTCTGGCTCGTTCCTCAACTTCTTGTTGTTCTTGTGCCACTCCTCGATCCTTCTCTCTCGTATGGCGTTCTGGTAGGTCATCAAGGCTTGTTGTAATGTCGCTAACATTTCAGGATTTCTTCCTCTCCTCGC
>JGI11705J14877_10002049_pt1 | contig 11112 bp, 2 predicted proteins | sample Etolaghawater15m_FD_14877 | JGI IMG/M metagenome (IMG submission 14877) | reverse complement strand
AACTGGAAAGGAATATATTTTACAACAAGCAAATGTTTCTTTTGAAGGTGCTCCTTTTTATATTCAAGAAGGATTGATTACCGGTTCAATGTATACGGGAAATGCCGTTGGTAAGGGTATTGAACTTGCAGGTGTTTCATCTGCGTATATGAGAAATGTTGACTATTATGGGTTCAACAGTTCTTCACAATTTCCAGGCTTTTTAATTTGATCAGGGTCTGTTCTTGGGGATACAGGAAATACTTACGATGGCGTTGGTATCGAATTATCGAATGGAACAAATTATTTAAGATTCACAACAAACCCAGCCGCATTGGAAGTTGTTGTCGATGCGTTTTTTGTTGGAAATCAATCAACCCAATTTATCTCAGGTGCTGGTTCAAATATTGAAATTAGTTCTTCTCAATTTCATTTAGATGCCGATGGCAATGTTACAATGACTGGAATTATTTCGGCATCTGCTGGCGGATATATTGGTGGATTTAATATTGGACAAGATGCATTATACACAGATTATTTTTATTTATCAGGTTCGGCAACAGGAAATGATTTTTTCATATCTGCGTCAAATTTTAATGTAAAGGCAAGTGGAGATGTTACTGGTTCTCAAGTATTATTTACTGGCGGAAAAATTGCTGGATGAGAAATAAGTGGAAATAGTCTGCTTTCTGACGGAATTGATATATATGGTGCAACAGGTTCAGATGCTTATATTAAATCAACAAACTTTTCAGATTATACAGCAACCCCATCTGGATTTTATTTGGGTGCAAATGGAAGATTAGAAGCGGTTGATGGTGTCTTTAGAGGTGAGTTAAAAACCAATGTGTTTACAAAAGAGAAGGTTAATGTTGCAAATGGAAATTTAATGTTGACCGATGCTGGAATATTAGCCACCACCGCAAGTTTGGTTGATACAGATATTATTTTAGAATCAACAGATGATGAAGCAATATTTGCAATTGATGATATTATTAAAATAGGAACTTCATCAGAATTATTAAGAATAACAAGCGCAAGTTTAAATAATACACCAGACCCAAATTTACATACATATACAGTCACAAGAGGATTTGCTTCAACTTCAACAACTACACATGATGCGAAGGAAGTAGCATTTAAAATCGGTGTATATAGCGGTTCTCATGGATGAATTGATATGCAAGGTGGAAATCAGAAAATTTTATTTACACAAACTATAGGTGGTAATAATGGAACACTTTCTGCTCAAGATAGAATTTCAATTGGACGATTAGAAGGTTCTGATAAATTTGGTTTAATTGGATGAAATGAATCAGACGAATTGGTATTTGAAATTGGAGAAAGACAAAATTGAATTGCTGGTTGAAGTATTACAACAAGTTCATTATATAATGGAACTGATGTCGTACTCGATGCAGAAAATAAAAAAATAAGTGTCGCAGATAGTTCTGTGTATATGTATTATACAGATATTAATAATTATGGTATAGAAGATTCTGCAGGTTTATTTAAACTCGGGTCAACGAATGAAATTGCAGGATGGGTGTTTACAACTGGGTCATTGTATAAAGATTCATTATATCTCGATTCTGATAATAAACGAATTGGAATTATTGACCCAAACGATTCTTCAAGGAACATTATTGAAGTCGGGGATTTCCCAATGTCTGAAGTGACTGGTAGTCAAATTAATTTAATATACAACCCCGGATTTGAAAGCGATGGTATAAATTGGACATCTGCAATCAATAATGGAGGGGATACAAATATATCGACAACTGTGTCTTACCCAAGTGATGGATATAGTGGGAAAAACATTAGATTTAGATTTGAAAAAACCATTTCGGCTGGATAAAATTAAAGGAAATATATAATGGCATATTATAATTTAAAACAAGCATTTTCTGGAAGCTTTGCAAAGGATGACACGATTTCTGTATCGTTTTATGGACGTGTTAAAGATATTGATGATGACGGTTCGTTTTCAACGGATAACTATTTAACCTTAAAATATCATGCGTCATCTGGTTCATACCAATCAAATCCATCGTCTGCAACAACATTTTTAAATTCTGAGCAATATTCTTTACCAGTTGGAAGTTACAGACTTTTTAATTTCACAAAAGCATTACCATCTGAGGCTGAGGTTATCGAATTGTATATTACAGGTAGTGCAAATGTTAAAACAGCGACTGGTGATTTTGGAATCGATTATGACCAATTTAATATTACAGTTGAAAAGCCAAAAGTCGAATTGACACCAAGCGGTGCCTTATTTTATTCAACGCCATATCAATATATAAAATTGACACCNGATGGATTAATTGTTAANGGTGGTGAAATCGACGCGAGAAAAATTATAACAAGTGATTTGGAAGTATATGGAAATGTNTCNGTATTCGGNGANTTGGAAGCAAGCTCTATCCCGCCATATAATTCAACACCTGAAGCAATCTCATATATAGGTGATTTTGGCGATACCACCGCNTATTCAAGNGGAGACCATGTTCATCCATTTGACGCAAATTGATTTATAACTGGGTCAACGAATCAAATTATTGTTACAAATAATTCGAATGGAACTCTAACATTATCAACACCACAGAATATTCATTCGGGGGCTTCACCGACATTTGCTTCAATGTCACTAACTGGAAATCTTGAAGTGAGTGGAAATTTTACAGTTCTTGGAACAACAACCACAATTGATACAGTAGATTTATTGGTCGAAGATAACATTATCGTTATTAATAAAAATCAAACGGGAACCCCACTAAGCACCTTAACAAGCGGTCTTGAAGTTGAACGAGGCGATTTAACAAATTATCAGTTTATGTTCAGAGAATCGGACGATTCATTTGTTATCGGTGAGGCTGGGTCTCTTCAGGCTGTTGCCACAAGAGAAGACACCCCGTTATCTTTGGGTATTCCTTATTGAAATAACACAAACTATAGATTTGATACAGATACAGGTTTTACATATAACTCAAGTACAGACACTCTCTCAGTCCCCTTAGTAGCTGTAGTGCCCACTATATACGGCGGAATAGCCTCAGCTAACACCTTAACTTTAAGAGGGACATCTCACGGAGATAACAACGGAAATATTATATTAAATGATTTGGGCGGGAATGTTGGGATTGGTACAGCAACACCCTCTAATTTATTAGACATACTGTCGACAGGAAATTCAACTCGCCCGTTACACATAAGTGGGTCTGCAAATGACCATTTATTTTTCGTTCAGCAAAATTCATCTGGGCACGCGGAATTGGTTGGATACAATGGAGTGGGTACTATTGGCTTTGCGATTAGAGCGACTGGTGATACTTATTTTACAGACGACGTTGGATTTGGTGGGATTACTACCCCGACTTCAAGAATTCATGTTCCATTAGAAAACGACGCCTCAACCCCAACTATATCTTTCGGTGACGGGGATACTGGGTTTTATGAAAGTAGTGATGATTTTTTAACAATGGCAGTTGGGGGTATAGCAAGAGTAGCCGCGAGCGTTTCATACCTATATTCAACAACACCCGATGGTTTTGCATTAAAATATTCTGCGGCGTCATCCACATCTCCAACCATAACATTTACTGATGATGTTAATACCGGCATAGGAAAGGCAGGCAATGACCAGCTTTCTCTTATCGCCGGTGGTGTTGAATTACTCAGACTTGATGCAGTAAATTCAAAAATCATTCCCTATGTTCCTATTGAATTGGGAACAATAGAATTAGAAGAAGATAGTGGCTTAGTTACCCTTGTCAATATGCCGGTTTCATCTGCACCAAGTGCCGGTGATGTTATGGCGTATAGCTTCGCTGTTGACAGTGAACCTATAATGACAGTTTATTCTGAGGCTGATGGAAGTAGTGGAATACAGAATAAAAGGATTGGTATAAATACAACATCCCCATCTCAACCACTGACTGTAAATGGGAATATTAGTGGTAGCGCAATATTAGATATAAAGGGTGTTATAAGTGGGTCATCATTAATCTATGCACCAAACATTGGGGCAGGTGTTGATAATTCAGTGGTTATATTAGACTCTGATGGAACATTCAGAACTGATGAAATTGACAGCAGAGTATGGGGCACTACATTAGTTGATTATTCATCGACTTCTGCAAATTATATACCAAAACTATCTGATTCGGATACAATTACAAATAGTGCAATATATCAAAATGGAAGCAATATTGGCATCGGCACAATAACTGCAAATAAAAAATTACATGTGTATGAAGCATCTACAACAGCATATTTGAGAGTTGAGACTGGAATTGCAAATTATGCCGCAACTGAATACAAAAATTCTACATTTGGATGAACAACAGGGATAACAAGCGGAAACGACTTTGTTATTAATAATGCATTAGATTATGGTGGTACAAATGTTTTACAAATATCTGATACTGATAATACAATTTCCCTGAGAGGAAATATTGCTCAAATAACAAGTGGTGGTAGGATATATAACGGATATACATCTGGAATATTTGGTGCAGGTTGAACATTGGAAAACAATTATGCTGGAATCACTGGTTCGTATATGGAAGTGGACAACGCTCGAATAAGAGGAACATTAGCTGTTCATATATTCAAAAAAGACGTTGTCAAGGCCGCAAATGGTTATTTGTTAATCACAGACTCTGCAAATATTGGATTACAATCTGGTTCGGCGATGTATGTCAAACAATCTGATGATAATGCTTCATTTTATGTTGGTGATTTAATCTGATATAAAGATTCAAATACAGACGGAAATGTAACTTCAGTTAAAGCACAAGTTTTAACAACTGGGTCACAAACAATTACAGTTGAAGATGATGATATTGAATTTGACAAATATACATTATCATTTACTGAAGGAAGTTATTCAGATTTTAAAGTTGGTGGAACTGTGGTTCGTGTTGGTAATGTTTCAGATACGTCCAGAGACGGTTCAATCATGCTTGATGCTTCATCTGAACATTCTCCATTTATTGATATATATGACGAAGTTGATAGTTGGAACACATTTAGTTCTGTTGGTAAAACAAAGGTTAGACTTGGGAAATTAAGTGGAATTACGTATGGTGAAACGTCATTAACTGGATATGGGTTATATGCAAATAGAGTTTTCTTGGGCCAGCCAAGTGGGTCAACATATACAAATTCAATTGATTTAGAAGTTACTCCAGATAATGCAAGATTTTTAATAACGTCTGCGTCCAATGCAATATTTGAATTTAATGCAAGTACTTCAACTGCCTATATTGCAGGATGAAATATAACACCTTCAACATTATCAAAAAATAATATTACATTAGATTCTGCCAATTCAAAAATTTATATTGGTACTGGAACGTATGCAAACTCAAATACTGGATTTTTTGCAAGTGGAAGCGGTTATTTCTCATTAGGTGATAAATTAACATGAAATAATTCCACACTATCAGTCAGTGGTGCAATCAATGCAACAAGCGGAACATTTACAGGATATGTGACAGCTGGTAATGTAAAATTAGGAAAAAATGTTACTGGAAGTGCGGATGGCATTTATATAGATGCAAATAATTATATAATAGATACATCCGGTGCTGTGAGTTGAAAATTTGGGGGTTCCACCAATTATATAAGCGGAAACGAATCGACAATCGCAATAAAAACAACTTCATTTGTTTTAGATTCAACATATTTTGATGTGGCGTTAGATGGTACCATTACTGCAATAGGTGGTTCGATTGCAAATTGAACTATAGGAAGCACAACAATATCTAAAAACGGCGTTACATTAGATTCAACTGGAAAAATGTATATCGGGGCTGGTCAGTATGCTTCAAGTTCAACTGGTTTCTTCGTTACAGGGAGTGGTCAGTTTTCTTTATCTGATAAATTATATTTCGATGGTACTGATTTAACTATAGTAGGCACCGTGTACGCTTCGGCCGGTTCATTTACTGGAAACATATCTGCTGGTAGTGGTGATATAGGATATTGAAATATTGTAGATGGAAATTTAAGTTACGGTACAGATATTATTCTTGATGCCGCAAATAGAGCTATATACATTAACGGAACAACCTGAGAATCTGATGGTATTCAAATGGAATATAACAGTGGAAATCCAAGATTCTATGTTGGTGATGGAACAGCAAATAATTATTTTAAATTTGACGGATCTACTGTATCTGTTGGTGGGTCTTTAAATGTTACCGGTGCATCGACATTTGGTTCTGCTATTTCGGTGACTGGGGATATTACAGTTACAAGTGGTACGATTACAAATGGAAATGTAACCATTGATGCCAATGCAATTTCAATTACAAGCGGGTCAATTAATTTAAACGATAAATTTATCGCTGACAGTAATGGGAAATTAACAGCAATAAGCGGAAGCATTGCAGGGTGGAATTTTTCATCCACTGAATTATATCATACAATTTCAGGAAATGAAAAAATTGCATTAGATTCTAACAACGGGCAATTATACGTAACAGATGAAAATACATATAAAAAATTAATCGTTGGAAATGTAACTTTAGGTGAATCATACACAAATCATATTGAAAATAATGGGTCCTTTGAGAGTGGGAGCATTACATTTTTTACAAGTTCTGTTACTGGAAATTTTACAACACCACAAACCCCATCAGATTCAAGTTTTGCATATGATGGAAGTTACTATGTTAGATATTATTCAACTGTTGGTGCTGGTGGCTCAGGCGTTGGTACATTCACTATAACAAGACAATTTCAATTGGGATCAACTTATGATAATTCATATAATATAACATTTGTGTTTAGGGCATGTAGAGCAAACTTTTCAATCGATGAAACAACATCTTATACTGCAAAGATTTATGGAGGAACGGGTGGAACTGTAAATGGAACACCAATGAAAACCCAAGGAATTAATTTTGGCATAAATGCAGATTCTTCAACACCAAACTGAAAAACAAATATTGTCACCGTTGCAAATATAAATGGATATGATACATATAAAGTGGAAATTAATGTGCAGTCTGGTAATGTATATAATGCACATAATTATTATATTGACGCATGTGAATTCTATACAACACTACCAATTTCAAAATTTACTCAAGATGGAATGTTGATTTATGCAAATCCCTATCAGTATCTACAGGCAACATCAGCAGGTTTTTCATATTCGGGATTTGATATAGAATCTACAGGGGGAGTTACTGCACCAATATCAAACACAATTTCCCCTTATGATACAAATCCAAATGATATATCCACAACAGCCAATTCTGGTAGTTCTGATAGTTATGCAAGAGGAGACCATCAGCATGCTTTAGATATAAATAATTTTATAGCAGGAACTTCAAATCAAATAACAGTCACAGACGATACAGATGGTACTGCGACATTAAGTTTGCCCCAGGATATACATACTGGTGCAAGTCCTACGTTCAACACCGTTACAGCGAATTTAACTGGTACAGCTTCTAATGCTGACACAGTAGATAGTTTGCACGCTAGCTCTTTTGCCAGAGTTGACGCTTATGGTAGTGGGACTATATATAATAATCATATCATGTTAAGTGACGGAGGAACTGGTAATAGAGACTATATTAGACACGATGATACTGCTAATGCTTGGCATTTTGTTAGTGATGCGGCTGTAGGTCAGAGTGGAAATAGTAAAATATACGCTTCTACTTTTTATGGGGCTTTAAGTGGTAATGCTACAACAGCTACTACATTACAAACATCAAGAACTCTATGGGGGCAATCATTCAACGGGTCTGCTAATGTAAGTGGGAATTTAACTTCTGTTGGTAATATTACAGGAACCGGTGCTATTACTGTTACAGCAGGTGGGTCAAATCAGAGCATTACATTAACTCCAAGTGGTACTGGGTATACGTTGTTGAATGGGAATGTTGGGATTGGGACAGCAGCGCCTAACACAACTCTTCACGTTTATAAAAATGCCACAATAGGTGGGATTACTGCCCCAACTGGTACAAATGGCGGATTACATATACAAGATAACGCCGCTAATATGTATATTGATGGAAATTCAATTGTCAGCGACACCGCAGGATGAATTTCAAATACTGGTAATTACACGTTGGCATTGGGAACTAATAATACCGAACGTTTAACAATTCTTGGAACAGGAAACGTCGGCATCGGTACTACGAGTCCCACAGGCCCATTGGATGTAATGCATGCTACCCAGGCAGATTTAAGAATAGATACTTCCACAAATTCTGATTCAAACAGAGGATTGTTAGAAATATTTCACCATAACACCGCCGGTGCAATTAAAGGATATTCTCTACAGTCTACCGGGGCTGGTGATGATTTAATTTTTAGCACCGCAGCAGGCGTAGAAAAAATAAGATTTGATTCTTCAGGAAACGTCGGCATTGGTACCACCTCGGTGTATGGTAAATTAACAGTGGAATCTACCGGTGATAGGCCGATTGGGATAAGGCGTAATGACGCTGGCTCATTAATGAGATGAAATGTAGGAGCATCGATTACTGGAGGCATCTATAGTAGTGATAATACGGGAACTGGGTTTTATGGGGGCAGTACAGAAACAGCCTCCCAATTGTTCTTAAAATCAGATGGAAACGTAGGAATCGGTGACACCACCCCATCATACAAACTCGACGTAAACGGAACATTTAGAACAACGGGTGCCGCGACATTTGATTCTGGACAGACAATAACAGGGGATGTTACAATCAACGGTGAACTCTACGCAACCAAAAAGCACTTCTATATTGATAACCCTGAAAAACCAAATGAAAAATTAATTTACGATACACTTGAAGGACCAACTGAAAAGGTTTACTTTGAAGGAAAATCTACAGAATCAACAATTGAACTTCCAGATGAGTGAAGATGATTAGTTAAAGAAGAATCAATAAATTGTCATTTAACACCATTTGGCTATTATCAAAAATTGTATGTTAAAAAAATTAAAGACAATAAAGTATATATAAACAATGATAACAGCAAATGATGGAAATTAAACAAAATGAATTATTCATTTGTTATATATGGGGAGAGAAAAGTATAATGAAAACATTAAAACAAATACTAAAAGAAATCGAAGTAGAATTTATTCCAGACATAGCAAAAAAATCAAAAACCTGATATATGCTGGATACAAAAGAAGTATTGAAAATATCAGATAATGTAATCGATTTGATTCAAACAGCCTATGCGAAAACTTCCGATGGTAGTTTTGTTAATTCAAAATCCGACATTGCAAGAAGTTATTTTTGAACAGCCATTTCCTGGGATGAATTACCGGATGCTGATGCAATCATATTTGGGAGAAAGTCTCCACAAGGAATAAAAATTCAAGGTATCGGACACGATGGCCAAAAACAATCAAGGGAATTTGTTATAAAACGATTGGTTAAATTGTTAAACACTACTGGATATTGGGTGGAAGCGTCGGATGCGATGGAACATGTATTATATAAAAACAGCGTTCCTTATATATCGGATGAAAATAAGGCCCAGAAAGTATTTCCCAATTCTAATTTAACAATGATTGGAGATAAGGGGAAATACCAAAGGAGATTGGAAAATGGAAAGAAAATAAAGGAAACGATATTTGGAAAACCGAAAATATAGGATTTAATTTTACTTACTTTAATTATATTTATTAGTATATTAAAATATAAGGAAAAATAATCCCAATGAAATTATTATCTCAAATCTTAAATGAAATTAGAAACACAAATCAATTAATATTAGAAATTGTAAAGTCAGATTATGATACAATAACTGAGGCATTAAAAATTGCAAATAACATTGAACAGGTATTGAAAAAATATAAATTAAAGATTCCAAAAGATGTAAAAGATATAAATTCAATTGAGAGTTCGAATAATGATAAGACATTGCAGGTAATATTTAGAGGAAAGAAACAAGAAATGAAAATTGGAAAAGCATTGGGGAAATTATTTCCAGAGTTGCTTGAGCCAAAAAACAACTCACTTCTATCAAAAATTGTTGACGATATAAAGTTAAAATCTGATTCAGATGAAAATGGAAAATTTGAAATTAAGACAGGAAATGTTTCTAAGTGATACCAGTCATGTTCAGCAAAATCCTGTATGGTAGGTAAAACAAATCTGACGAAAATTTATGATGATTTAAAGGACGTTGATATTTTGATATATTTTGATGAAAAAAATACACCTTATGGCCGGGCGTTACTTTGGAAAAACGTTAAAGGAAACTCAAAAAAATACTATATGGATAAAATATACCCAACAAACGATGTTGAAAATATTTTAAGATTTAAAAAATATGCTGAGTCTCAGAATTGAAATTATAGAGACAAACAAGGACCTGGCGATTATGATAGTATAAAATATAATTCAAAATTGGAATATCAAGTTCCAGAAAATATATGAGAGAATTGAAAAAAGTATAAACAAAAAATGCCTTATATGGATACATTTAGATTTGGAACTTCTGATGGTTTATTAACAAATTATGATATAAAGGATTCAATTAAATTCTATTGATCGGATGGTACGGATATAGTATTCGATACTTGAAAAAGTGGAACCTGGGAATATGGAATTTGGAAAGATGGAACTTGGGAAAGTGGAACTTGGAAAAATGGAACATGAGTGAGTGGAATTTGAAAAAATGGAACTTGAAAAAGTGGAACCTGGGAATATGGAATTTGGAAAGATGGAACTTGGGAAAGTGGAACTTGGAAAAATGGAATTTGAGAAGATGGAACTTGGGAAAACGGAATTTGAAAAAATGGGTCGTGGAAATATGGAACTTGGGAGCGTGGAGTTTGAGAAGATGGAACATGGGTGAGTGGAATTTGAAAAAATGGAACTTGGGAGCGTGGAGTTTGACAATGAGGAACTTGGAAAGATGGGAAATGGGAGCGTGGAGTTTGGGAGCGTGGAGTTTGAGAAGATGGAACTTGGAAAGATGGAACTTGAGAGTATGGAACGTGATTTAGTGGGAATTGGGAAAACGGTATTTGAAGAGATGGAACGTGATTTAGTGGGAATTGAGAAACTGGTGTCATTTGATCAAAAAAATTCAAAAGGTTTATAACAAGTTCAGTAAACCCAAATGAATTTTATGAAATTGAAAAACAATCAG
>JGI11705J14877_10002047_pt1 | contig 11118 bp, 9 predicted proteins | sample Etolaghawater15m_FD_14877 | JGI IMG/M metagenome (IMG submission 14877) | reverse complement strand
TCGGTGAGTTTCAGCATAGTTGTCGCCTAATTTAGTCATTTTATGCCTTCTTTTTCACCGGATTCAATGTCACTGTCTCCGGTGCCGCCCATATTTTACTTTTTCGTGATCCCCAGCGTTCAGGATGTGCGATTTTTGCCTGTGCCATCACAGCATTCCTCGTGGCAAAAATACCTTCAGCCTCTCCGCTTCGTAACTGCTGAGGCGTCACATAGCCGATGGATGAATGGAGGTGCATGGTATTGTACCAGTTTACAAAAGCTGCCAGCCATTCTCTGGCTTCTTCAAGGCTCTTGAATGATTTTGGATATCCAGGATGGTACTTCAGGGTACGGAAGCCGGATTCAATGAAAGGATTGTCATTGCTGACTCGGGGCCGTGAGAAGGAACTTTGAACATTGAGAGACTCTAGGAAGTTGGCCAGGGTCTGTCCTTTCATCGGTCTTCCGTTATCTGAATGCAGATAGCGGAACCGGATTCCTTTCTTTAGTGCAAGATCCATAAACAGGGTTTCTGCATGGGCCTCACTTTCTGTCTCATGGACAGCCCAACCCACAATCGTTCGGTCATAGATATCCATGACGATATATGCATAATAGAACATCCCGAGAATATTTCTGGCCAGCCAGGTAATATCCCAGGTCCAGACATGGTTGGAGGCGGTCGCCTTTCTCTCAGGCGGTTTACTCTGATCCTTAGGAACACGGCTGTTTGCACGATGATGCTGCAGATCAGCCTCCGTCAGGATTCGGTAAAGACTGCTTTCGCTGGCAAGGTATATATTCTCATTCAGAAGTAATGGAACGATCTGATGAGGATTCAGGTCCCGATACCGTGGGCTTGTACATACATCAATGATTTCCTCTCGTTCATCCTGACTCAGTTTATTATGCACCCGTTTATCAGCACCTTTTCTCTTATCCTCAGGTCCTTTCTTTTTCCAGCGTTGGAGAGTTCGTTCTGTTATATCAACCACCTCACAGGCCTTTTTATAACTAGCCCCCTGTTTATGAGCTTCTTCTATATACTGTATCAACATCACTTTGGCAGCCTCAGGGATCAGTCTTCCCCGAGCTCCTCCATAAGTGCCTCGTACTTTTTTTTTAACAGGAGCAGAGCGGCCGCTTCTGTCAAAGCCTTCTCCTTACGGGCCAATTCCTTTTCCAGTTCTTTGATGCGCTTCTTATCTTCCTTACGTTCTGTATCTCGACGGCTTTCCTTGTGTTTCACCATGTCTCGCAGTTCCTGATTCCACAGCGTTAGATGTTCACTGTGAAGACCCCGCTCTCGAAGAAAGTGTCCCAGGTCTTCATCGGACAGCCTCGCTGATTCCATCAGCACCTGATACTTCTCTGAGCTGCTGTAATACCCAGGACTTTTCTCAGCACTGTCCTGATCTAATTTACCGCTTATGCTCTGAGCTTTCCAGTTTCTTATCGTCTGTTCACTGATCCCCATTTCACGACTTACACTGCGAATACTCTGTCTGTTGGGTGGAAGAATCTTTGCCATGACACTCAGTCTGATTGCTCGCGAATACTTCATTTTTTACCTCTTCAGTTGAGGCGACATCTATGCTGACATATAGGGTATTGTCTTATTTGTTATCAATGGATTCGCCCAAATGCCAACACTTAATACATATCCAAAGCTTAATATTAAAAATAGCATTCCTCCCCGTAATCCAATCAAATCTCCCAGCCCACCGACAATCAGAGGCACAATTGCGCCGCCAAATATTCCCGTCATCAAAATACCGGCAAATGATCCATGGTGCTCCGACACTGAATTCAATCCCAGTGATAAAATCACAGGATACATGACTGACATAAAAAATCCCACCAATGGAAAACTGATGAGGGCTATCTTGGCCGAACCAAAAAGCGCCAGCAATAGAAATAGAATTGTCATTGATGTAAAGATTACCAGTACCTTTTTGCTATCCATTATTTTTAAAAATACCAGTCCAAGTAATCCGCCAACGGTCATGAGTCCCCAAAACCGTGAGACAGTCGTCGCTCCAATTGTCTGAGGATCAAGTCTATGATAATTCTTCAAAAATTCAGAAATCCAGTTAGCTACCCCTTGTTCTGATCCCACATACATAAATATCCCCAAAAAGAACAAGAGAACATATTTGTCTTTTAACAACTTAAGATATGTCTCTTTACCACCGCTTTTTTCATCACTTTTTAATTCTACTCTGGGCAGCTTGATCAGGCTAATGACCACAATCATAACTAATGAAATCAATGAAAATATCCAATAAAGTGATACCCAGGATAAATCATCCGGTACAAGTGCTGTTAAAGTTCTAATTAGTAATCCACTGTTGCTGCTTTGACTTTTCATATTTAGGACCAAATAGGAATACACTAATGGACTGATGAATGAGGCCAATCCAAATACAAGCTGGGCGATGGTAGAATTAAAAGCAAAATGCTCCTCGCCTCCGGCAACTCGTAACAAGGGGTTTATTACCACTTGTAGCATCGCCATTCCTGCACCGATCAGAAATAATGATATAATCGCGGTTAGATAGCTTGGTACTAATGCAAAAAAGAGTGCTCCTATAAATGATATTCCAAATGCTGCCATCATCATTGGTTTTTCACTATACTTTTCAACCAATATCCCCGATGGTATTGACATAACACCATAGGCGATGAAAAATGCAAATGGCAATACAGCGACCATTGTCAGACTCAAATTGAAGTCATCAATGATCTCCGGCACTAAGGGCCCGATAATATTTGTTAAAAAGGATATCACAAAAAATATCAGAAATATTAAAGCGACAATGTAATAGTTGCGTTTCATAGCAGCACTCTCTTTTCTAGTTTTTTCCCTTATTTAACCATTGGAAATAATTCTTTTAGCTCTTTTTCACTTGGCTGATGACCATACTCACATACCTGAAATACTTCAGCGTTTTCTACACGAGATCCGTGTTTGCGTCCATACCCTTTAATGAGTGCATCTCGTGTTTCGTCTGATATTTTACGATTTGTCCATCGTTTTCTTATCCATTCCAAACGCTCTTTTTTTCCTTCGGGCACCTGATCTAAAGCATGCCCCGTCCAGGGTATCCATTCATACATTTGTGATTCATGAGCATCAATAGCAGCTACTTTCTTATCTAGTACTCCATCAATATCAACAGCTATATCCGCTTTGAAAGGATAGGGATATTGAAAATGGTCATACATATACATAAACACCGGATTATCTTTTTTAGGTGGTGTATCAGGACAAACATTTGGTACAATCACTAAATAAGCAGCATCCTGTACTGCCTGCCCCGTATAGCGATGATCAGGATGATAATCATTCGTGCGGTGAGTGATTACTAGGTCGGCATCCCACTCGCGGATCAATCGGATTATTTGATGACGCACTTCCAGGCTAGGTAGTAATTCTGCATCATGATTATCGATTGTGATATATTCATCAATTCCCAATCGCTTTCCGGCTTCTGCCGCTTCAGCGCGCCGACGTTTTGCCAGTGCCCCACCACCTTCACTTTGATGGCCTGCATCTCCATTTGTCATTGATACAAATTTTACATGATGACCCATTTCGGCCCATAAGGCAGCGGTACCGCCAACTTTTACATCATCATCGTCGGGATGAGCACCAATCACCAATATTCGTAACGGATCATCTCCCGCAAAGAGTAATCCCACACTTAGTATCGTCCACATCAGCAACAAAAATATTCGCTTCATTCCGTAACCCTTTCGTCTTGTTTATAAACTCTGCCTGGTACAACCTAAACCAGGCAGAGTTTTTAATTATCCCCATTCAAATAGGAAGGTATCTATTTTTTTAGGGGTTTTGTGTTAATCCTAAATCAATTTCTCGCTGAGGTATCGGAAATAATAGGTCATTTTCTCCGATTACCTGACTGATTCCTTCGTGTACGAAATGATCATTCATCACTTCCACTGCTTTTCCAAATCGAAGCAAATCATACCAGCGATGGTTCTCAAAAGCTAATTCAACACGTCGTTCATGAAGCAGCTTGTCTTCAAATGTTTCTGCAGTAGTTGCATCAATATCAGCCAGTCCCGCTCGATTCCGTACCTCATTGATATATCCGTAGGCTTCTCCACCTTCTCCTAAAGCCTCAGCCATCATTAACAATACATCAGCATAGCGAAACACGATGAAATTATTATCCGCATCATAGTTAGCAAAGGGCTCACTCCAGTATTTTTTAGTATATCGTGTATAACTTACCAATGTATCTACTGTATACATGGTATCCATGGAAACGGTAAACCGTAGATCCCCTGGTTCATAAGCATTAACCATATCAACGGTTGGGCGATTTCGGCCAAAGCCTTCGCCCGTTTGGAGATCACCATCCGGTGAAAACGAATTGGTGTAACCACTGCCTTCGCCGATACCTCCGGCTAAGAACTGAACTTCAAAGATTGACTCTGCTCCATTCTCATTCTGAGGTCCCCACAAATTACTGTAATCATCAACCAAACTAAATGCGCCGTCGCTGATGACCGTTCGCAGGGCTGTTGCCGCTTCGCTCTGGTTTCCAAGATGAAGCTGAACTCGTCCTAATAGTGTAAGTGCAGCATACTTGGAAGCTCGTATTGGATGACCTGTTTCGGGCAATAGCTCTGCCGCAGTGCTCAAATCCCTCACCAACTGATTTAGCACATCTTCTTGAGAATGTTGCTCAAAATCAGGATTGGTTTCCGTTACTTCTTCCAAAGGCATTGGTATATTACCGAACAGCATAGCCAGATTATAATACAATAATGAGCGAATAAATAATGACTCACCCATAATCTGATCCTTATAATCTTGCTCCAGGTCAGCATCTGGCAGTCGGCTAATAACGGTATTGGCACTGGCAATCCCTTTATAGGAACCAACCCAGGCACCTAAAACATATTCATTCATTGATGTTTCATTAAACGTATTTATTTCTGCAATGGCTGCAGCTAATCCCGTAACATCAGCGCCTTGATCTGTATTATCTGAGCGCATCTCGCTCATCATCCAGTAACCTCCAGAACCCCCAGTTGCCAGTCCCGTCGTTGTTCCATATGTACCGCCGTTTTGAAGCTCATTGTAAACTCCCAGAATAGCAGTATTGAAATCACTCTCTGTTTGATAGAAATTATCCACATTTCGCTGACTATGAGGCGCCAGCATTGTGAAATCTTCAGAACAGGAGAAAGTGACCATTAAACTGATCGTCAGCAATATTATTTTTTGTAATGGTTTCATTGTATCACCTGTTTATCTTTTGTTATTTTCATTCGTTGCCCCATTTCAGAATGTGATGTTTACACCCATTGAGTAGGTTCTGGAGAGAGGATAGGCACCGTAATCTTCTCCTTGCACCAGCATATTTTGTGACTGAAGACTGACTTCAGGATTAAAACCTAAGTAGTCTGTCCATATTGCCAGATTGCTCACTGAGGCATATAATCTCAGAGTGCTGGCAAAACGCTGAACAAGATGAGGATTCATTGTATATCCTACAGTCAGGTTTTTAATCCGCACGTATGAACCGTCTTCTACCTGGTAGCTAGATGGACGATTGTTATTTCCATGTAAGTCGGTCTGCCGATCCGCTCGCGGTATTTCTCCATTGCCAGGTTCATCTTCTGATATCCAACGTTCATTTAGTATATCATAGGAGTTGAAATTTGCTTCTCCATTTTTCATATGGCGAGCTGTGAGGTTTAATATTTCACGCCCTTCAACACCCTGCAAAAAGATACTTGCATCAAAAGCACCCGCTTTCACCCGGTTGGTGATACCCCAGGTATAATCTGGTTGATAGGAGCCCAGCACTGTTCTGTCATCATTATTGATCACCCCATCATTATTAATGTCTTTGAACATAAAATCACCTGGCTGAGGATTTGGCGCAAGTTCATCTACCGGAGCATTGGCAATATCTCCAGCATTCTGGTAGATGCCGACAACTACATGACCATAATAAGAACCGATAGGATCGCCTACGCGAGTAATATGCCGGATTCCTGCTGCACCCGATGATAATATCGGTTCATCGCCAGGGCCAAGAGCAATAACTTCATTAACATTTTTGGATATATTGAAATCAGTACTCCAATTAAAGGAGGAAACAATATTCCGACTGGTAATATTTAATTCAACACCTTTATTATTGACTTTACCAATATTTGTCAATGCCGTTGTAAAACCAGTGGCTGAAGGAATACTAACTTCCAGCAGTAAATTCTCGGTATTACTGTTATAAACATCAACACTACCATATACACGATCGCCTGCAAATCCAAAATCAATACCGGCATTCACCTGTTTTGTGGTTTCCCAGCCTAAATCAGAATTACTCAGTGTCGAAGGATATACTGCCGGATCTGCATTCGTTCCAATCGGATAGAGTCCTTGTTCCAACAATCCAATTGATCCATAATTGGGTATCAAAAAATTTCCCGTTACACCATAGCTGGTTCGCAGCTTTAATTCACTGATTAGATCAATTGCTTTGAGAAATGATTCTTCGCTTAATCGCCAGGCGGCTGATACTGATGGAAATACTCCCGTTTGGTTATTTTTCCCAAAGCGGGATGAACGATCGCTTCTGACTGCCGCAGACAACAGATACTTATAATCATAGTTATAATTTAAGCGAGCCAGCATTGATACCAGACTCCATTCTTCCCGTAAGCTCGTCCCGTCTGTCACCTGACCGCCGCTCAAAGTCGTTACTTCATCATCCGGAAAATTTTGAGCAACTACCGTGGTCAGATCATCCACTTCTTTTTGTGCGGTATAGCCTGCCAGAACTCCGATATTATGGGCACCGATGCTGGTGTTGTAATTCATCGTATTTTCCCATAGCCAATTCACGGCCCGCCCATTTGAAGATTGTCCAAAAGGCTCACCTTCCGTTGCCGTCCGATAAAATAAACTATTGGCTCGGTAATACGCCCGCGCATAACTAGTACGATCCACGCCAAACATTGACCGATAACTAAGTTTGTCAGTAATTTGATAATCAGCATAAACATTCCCAAAGGTACGCTGACTATTAATTTCTTCATCAACACCCTCGATAATAGCCAATGGATTACTGGCAGATGTGGTTCCACCTCCCAGATAAGACTGATTATCCAACTGGTTGATGCTTCCATCTTCATTATATGGATTTATCACCGGACTGTGAACCATCGCTGAATAGACAATTCCTGGGGGAGAGCCAAAATAAGGTGCATTGGCTGGCACCCGGTCATGTGTGCTTTGCAATGTATTAAAATTCAATCCGACCCGCAATTTATCCGATATATCAGATACAATTCTACCGCTTAACGTGTAGCGTTCATAGGCGGATCCATCTATTATTCCCATCTGATCAAAATATCCGCCGGATAAATAGTATCCAACACCGTCACCACTACCTGTTACACTAATATTTGTATTGTTAATGGGGCCATTCTGAAAAATCAGACCTAACCAATCTGTATCAGTGCCATCCCAATTCACATACTTATCAGGTATCAGGACAAAATCATCGGCAGGCCTGCCCGTGTTCGTAGTGGGATCATAATCGGGGTTGTAATTCGCACTCTCCGGATTCAGTGGATCATACTTCTGAATATAATTATTGTTGCGCGAATCTTTGGTGTATTCAATTATTTCTTCTGCATTCATCATATCAGGTACATTAAATACTTCCGAAAAACCCGTATATGCGTTCAGACGTACCACCGGTTCTTGATTTTCTTTGGCACGGCGTGTCGTTATGATAACTACACCATTGGCACCTCGCGATCCATAAATAGCGGCAGCACTTGCATCCTTTAGAATTTCGATGGACTCGATATCATCGGGATTTAATATCGCTAATGGATTGGAAGATGGCGGCTGAAATGAGGTCCGCTGCTGAAAAACACCTCCTTGGATTGCTGTGTTCTTTCCGATTGGCAATCCATCAACCACATATAATGGCTCGTTACCCGCTGTAATTGATCCGGTTCCACGCACTCGTATATTCGGTGCTGATCCCGGTTCACCCGATGGCTCTTGAACTTCCACTCCAGAAATTTGTCCCTGGATTGCGCTTTCAAAACTTACCATGGGTAAATCTTTCAATACTTCATCGTCAATACGCGTTACCGAACCCGTAACCTCGCGGCGCTGCTGAGTACCATATCCGATAACCACAACCTCTTCACCTTTTAGATAGCTTTTCTCCATTGTAAAGTCGGATTCAAGGCTTTCTCCCGCCTCAATATCCACTGCAAGCACCTGGACAGCATAACCAATCATATTTACTTTGATCGTGTATGCACCTGGTGGTACTTTCTCAATGATATAGTAACCATCTTCGTCTGTTGCTGCCCCCATTGACGTTCCTTCTACAATCACATTGACTGCAGCTAAGGGCATGCCTTCATCGTTGATAACTTTCCCCGTGATTTTTCCGGTTCCCTGCGATAACAAAAATACCGGGATAATCAGGAGAAGCACCAGTAGCTTTTTCATAAGACTTTCCTCCTGTGTGTCAGTTCAACTTTGCTTTGACTGGTTTTATGTTCCCCCTTTATTAATTCTTGAAATGTTATCGATAACTCATACCTATAAATTAATAGACAATAGGCTGCCTTTATGGTCCTTAACATGATTCGCGCTCCACTAAGTCCACTTCCATTATTTTGTTTACCGGCGGTTTTATACTATTTTGAATTAATTTGATTAAGATTTCTGCGGCAAGCACGCCGATTTCTTTCATCGGTTGACGAATTGTCGTTAATCGAGGTTTTAGATATTCGGTAAACTGCTGATCATCATATCCGATGACTCCAATATCATCAGGTACTGAAAAGCCTTCTGCTTTTATTCGGTTCATTACCCCGGCAGCCATCACATCATCAGAACAAAATATTGCATCGGGTCGAATTTTTTCTTTAAGTAATTTGCCAATATTTCGATAGGCAATATCGTTACTAAACTCACCATATACCATCAATGAATCATCATAAGGAAGTCCTAATTCCCGAACCATCTCTCGATATCCATTTAATCGGTCAATACTATTTGTTTCATCCATTGCGCCGGCTACACAAGCAATTCTTCGATATCCTTTGTCATATAAATGTTTGACTGCCAGCTTAGCACCGCTTACATTTTCTGTATCAACAAAATTATAAATATCTGGATTCATTTTATGGTTAACCATGATGTACGGATAATTCATCTCTGCCAGCTTAGGAATATTTGGATCTCCTATTTTTGAGCGCAATAAAATCACTCCATCAAACATGTTGGTTGCGGCATATTTTAAATATCGGTATTCATCTTTTTGCTCAGGGTCTACTTGGATAAAGGTAACCCGATAACCGTGTAAATCAGCTATCTCTAAAGTACCCGTCAATACTTGTGCGTTAAAATTATCTAAAAATACCGGAATCCGTCGAGGGATTATTACACCAATATTATTCGATCGCTTACTTGACAAAGAGCGAGCTATCAGGTTCGGCTCATAGCCGATTTCATTAGCAATACTCTTTATTCGCTCGGCTGTCTTTTTTGATATTCGACCAGTTCCGCTTAAAGCTCGTGACACTGTCATTACTGACACATTTGCCCGTTTGGCAATATCATTCATAGTCACTTTTTGCTTATCAATACTCATTACTAACCGTATTTATTTGCGTTATCGTTATCATTTCAAATAGAGGCATTATCTCGCTGATCTCTCACAAATACCCTTTTTTGTCTATTTTCCCATTGCTCTATTATATTCTCTTGAATTCTACATTACAAGTATATTATTGCGTTAATATTATAATCGATAACTCTATTAGATTCACATTATAGAATTATGATTACTATGCGTTAAAGGTTAATCCAAGAACTCACACTCCAGACCCTCCGCAGCCACATCACCGCCAGCTTTGAGACAATTTCTTGCGCCAGCTAATCGCGATAATATCTTCTTATAGAGAGTAAAGAGCGCTTTTTTCGCTTACTCCCAATCTACTTTGCTTTCTGATGCTGGCAATTCTGTGGACCTTTTATTGAGATACTTTTTTATCTTATTTTTAAGTTAGGTGCATCCATTTCCATCTGAAGCAAAACAAATGTCATCCCCTACTCCTTTTCCATTTCAACAGAATATCCAAATCCTTTTTATTTATTCATAGGATTACAAACTTGTTTTGGGCACGCTCTAAGTTCATCTATTTTTTATGATTTGATAAATTGATTGGAAATACAACGGGAATATTCTAGTAATGAGCAATCAGTGACGAGTGAAGAATTTCCCCAGCTTCTAATAAAATATCCATCTCTAACCAAAGTTGCGCTTCCAACATAACTCGTGAAAACCCAATTCTCAGATCCCAATCACAATGAATAACTTTTTACCGGTATAACTCTCAGTCAGACTCGTCAACCCATTAACCCATTAACTCGTAACTCGTAATTATCCACTATTTCACCCTTTTTCCCACCCAAGCCCCGTAACTCGTAACTCGTAATTCGTAATTATTTACGTCACCCGTCACCTGTTACCCGTCACCCGATAATAATTCTACTGATAGTTTGATTAAGACCCTCAGATAATGGTCATACATCTGAGGCGGTAAAGGTGTTTCAATTCTACTGATAGTTTGATTAAGACCAAGTCGTCAGTAAAAAGAATCCTGGCTAAAATAGCCGTTTCAATTCTACTGATAGTTTGATTAAGACAAAATAAGAGCCGGCTAGGGAAAACTGGAGAGTAGCTTAGGTGTCTTTAATTTTGTAAACTAACCAAAAGGAGAGACACAATGACAAAGCGCAAACGCACAAACCACAGCCCAAACGTAAAGGCCTCGGCAGCCCTTGAGGCACTGACCGGCGAGAAGACGCTGGTTGAATTATCAGAAAAATACGGAGTACATGCCAATTTGATACAACGGTGGAAAAAAGAACTGAAGGATCATGCGATAGATGTATTTGGCGGTAATGACAAAGATCGTCAGGATCAGGAGAAGACGATCCAACAACTCCATGAGAAGGTAGGTCAGCTGACCATGGAGCGTGATTTTTTATCCAAAGCGCTCGGCAAATAACCGTGGAAGAGCGCAGACAAATGGCCCGCAAAGACAC
>JGI11705J14877_10002046_pt1 | contig 11119 bp, 7 predicted proteins | sample Etolaghawater15m_FD_14877 | JGI IMG/M metagenome (IMG submission 14877) | reverse complement strand
TGGAGAGACCACAAAAGTAAATATAGCAAGTGGTAATGATGTAGAGGTAGTAGTAAACGCAGATGGAAGTGTCACTTACACAACAACTCAAGCAGATGGAAGTAAATCAGTAGTCACTGTAAATGCAGATGGAAGTTCAACGGTTGTAATGCATGATGCAAGTGGAAATATAGTGACATTAAACTTACCAGAGGGCTCAACTATAGAAATTGACTCTAATGGTAATATCACTAGTACTACATCAGCTGGAGAGACTATCCTTGTGGAGCCTACAGGTGTTGTAACTATTACTGATGATATTCAAACACTAGTATATACGGATGCAGGTAGTATAGAGGTTATGCCAAATGGTGAGGTTTTTGTAGATGGCGTTTCTACTTTAGAGATTAAAGATTCTGACAATGATGGAATTTCAGATAAAGATGAAGGAAATGCTGATAGTGATGGGGATAGCATACCTGATTACTTAGACTTAGATAGTGACAATGACAATATACTTGATAGTGTAGAGGGTGAAATAGATACAGATGGAGATAGCATACCAAACTACCGAGACACAGACTCTGATGGAGATGGTAAGTTAGATAGTATTGAGGGCTTACAAGATGATGACCTTGATGGTATACCAAACTATATAGATGCTAATGATGCACGAAGTGATGTAGCAGTTGATAATGGTGATGGAACTGAAAGTTTAACATTTAAAAAAGTTGCAGGCAGTGGAGATGATAAGGTAACAGGCATTACAACACCTAATGGTGACTTGGTGGATGTTATAGAGACTAATGATAACTCAACATTAGTCAAACTCTATGAGCCAAGTGCAGATGTACTCATAGGCTCAGATGGAAGCTTAAACATTAATATGGATGAGACAAATGGAGAGCATAATATCTCAGTTGCAAATCCAGGTGCAGATATTAAAATTGATGATGAAAATAACCTAAATATCAAAACCACTACTATAACAAATACAGATGGTTCAACATGTCAATATGATATTGCAGTGAAGTATGATGGGTCTGATATGATTACTAGACATACTTTAGGTCAAAGTTTAGGTGATGATATTATCACTACTATTATTATGAAAATTCCAGATGCAGATATAGACATCACAAGTGACAATAGAGTGATTCACTATGGTAACTTTTCAAATATAAATGCTAAAGATGTAAATGTAACAGCAGTAGTAGATTGTAGTGGAAGTGTATCAACTACTACTAAAATAGAAGATATCGATGCAACATTTATAGCTCTCAATAGAGCAGGAAGTACTATTGTGATAGATGTAGATGGCAATGTTGATACAACAACTGCATTGGAGTTAGATGAAAACAATGCATCAAGACTTCAAGGTCTCAACTTTAAAGTTAATAGTACAACTGGTGATGTCAATGCTTCTAAAATTTATAAAGATGCATTAACAGATGAAGTGACTTATACAGAGGCAGAGATATATCTAGCTGGCACAAAACTCAATGTTACAGGTAGTCAAATAGCAGATGTTGCTGTAGACTTAACAAATGTAAGAGTTGTAACAGTAGATGTAAGAGATGAAAACAATAACACTATCCAATCTACGATGAGTGTTGATAGTTCAGTAGTTGATGCAGATATAAGAAGAGTCTCTAATGGAGAGACTGTATCAATAACTACTGAAATTGCAACTGCTATCTCCACTATTATTGTAGATAACTTTCTTGATGCTAAAACTAAACATGCAGTAGAAATAAATGGTCTAAGAACTGAGGCAATTTCAACTTTAGAGGGTGCTGATGTTAATGTAAGTTCTACAAGTGTAATGACCACATATAGAGATATACTCAATGCTATTATAGCCCAAGTGAGTGCATCACTTGATGGTTTAGCTGAGCATTCATTGGTAACACCTAGTGGAACTGCACACGCAAGTTCTGAAATAGTAGGAGCAAAAACAGTTATTGGTAAAGATGCAAATGGCACACCTAAAATTGTTACTAAGGTCTCCACAACAAATAGTAATGCTCAAGCATTAGATATAGAAGTAGATGCAACAGCAGATGGAAGAGCTAAACATATTGTCTCTCTTAATGGTGTAATTTCTCAGGCTATAAGTGAAATAGCTGGAGCTGTTACAACTATTAAGTCTAGTGGTTTAGTAGAAACTATTTCTACTATTTCAACTAATGTATCAGTAATAGTACAAGCACTAGCTAATGGTGGAACTGTTCATGAAGTCAAAGGGAGTGATTTTTACTCACAAGCTACATTTAATCTCAAAGGGGTACAAACTCTTATAAAAGAGAGTGGTGAAGTAGAATCATCGGTTGAGGATAAGCCTACTCCATGTGTAAGTGAATACACAATGGTTGTTGTAGATACAGGAAGTGAGGGACAAAGCACTAGTAAATTTATCACATATGATTGTGCTGGATTTGAGATACAGAGCGATAGTACACTAGATGACTCAGTGAGCTTTAGTAGAGACAATAATATAACAGTAGAGAGTGTCAATGGTGCAATGCAGATTAAAATAGTGACACCTCTAGATAGCTCAATAAGATTCTAAGGAGAAGAAGATGAAAAACATATACATACTAATGGTAATAACAATAGCACTTCTCTTTAGTGCTTGTGGTGATGGTGATGGAAGATTTGAGACGGGAGATACTAAAATAGATGTAACAGTATGCCCAATTATTATAGCTGTAGATAATAACGATCTTCTAGTTAAAAATGAAGATAATACAACTATCCAAGTCATACATGATGCAAACGGTAGCAAACAGGTTTGCGTTCTTAGTGGCAGTGCACACATAATAAGAGGGAACAACTAAGATGAATAAGATTATAAATACATTACTCCTCAGTAGCACTCTTTGTTTGTTAAATGCAGATATGGCAATAGTGAAAAATCAAGAAGTTCCAAAAGATGAAATAGTCTCTATATATAGTAAACCCTCAAAAAATTCAAAACAGCTCCAAACCTACCATAAAAGATATTTAAACATAAGTTCAGCGCATGAAGAGACAATTATTAAAGGTGATAATTATCCTTGGTACAAATTAGATAAAGGGTGGATAAATGTAGGATGGATAAAAAAAGATAACAATAAAAAGATAGTATACAATCCCAACCCATTTATGCATGAAGTGAAAACACAAAACCCTACTATTGTTACAGATGAGATGGAAAAATCACTAAGTGATTTTCAAGAAATAAAAAAAGAAATAGTACCTGTAATGGCTCTTAGTAAAACTTCAGAAGTTCAAGAGTATAAAACACAGAGTAATCATGAAAAGTACTTTGTAGGTGCTTCTATAAACTATAACTTACTGAGTATTACTACAGAAGACAAAGTAGGCTCAATAATCTTAAACTCAATGCCTAATAATGATGCTACTTCTATAGAGCTAGAAGCAGGTCTTAAGATACAAAACTATATTTTTAGTGCCAACTATGAAATGGCAAACTTAGATGATGTAAGTATGAATAGTTTATATCTTAGTTTAGATTATCAGTTTAAAAATATACTCAACCCATTTATAGGTCTCTCTCTTGGTATGAGTAATTTAACGTGGCAAATAGATCCATTAACAAACTCTACAATAAAAGATAAGAAACTCTCTTCGTTTATGTATGGAGTAGAAGCTGGAATAGAATATCAAGTTTATAAAAATTGGTATATCAACACTACAGCTAAGTATCAAAAACTGGACTTTAACACAGTATTAATATCATCTCCTGCAAAATCAGAAATCCTTCATAAAGATAAGAGTTCTTTAGGTATTGGACTTAGGTACTATTTTAGGAACTAAACTATAGTGATGTTATCCACTTGGAGTTAGTAAGCTTATATACTAACTTACTAGCTCTAAGAAGTCGCTTCACAACTTCTCCAACTACAAAACAATCAACCCTAGATACAGAAAATTTCTAAGCTATAAATGCGGCTGCACTAGTTTTGCTACAAATATGCTATATAGTAATTTAGTAACACCTGTTCAACTTGCTCAACTTCTAGATTATGCTAATACTCAAATGGTTTACGATGTTTATGTTAATTATCTCGATACATTTAATGTTAATTTTAATAGAAGTATTTCTATATATAATTAGGGTAAGCAAGAAATTTTAGTTATTTTGTGAAGTGTCTTTGAAAGTGCTTGTTTTAGAGAGTTTTAGGCTTCAAGTGGTGGACGAGGAGAGATTCGAACTCTCGGTACCGTTACCAGTACGCATCCTTAGCAGGGATGTGGTTTCAGCCACTCACCCACTCGTCCATTTGAAGAACGTGATTATATTGCTTATATTATAACACTTAGCTTAAATAATATAAAACATCTTATATTTCTTCTTAAAAATACTAAAGTTTTTCTAAAATTCTTTTGACTACATATGCTGGGTTTTGTGCTTGGTAGATAGGACGACCGACTACTATAAAGTCAACTAGTGCAGCTTTTGCAAACGCCACATCGGCCACACGTTTTTGATCACCCGCATCCTCACCAAAAGGACGAATACCTGGAGTTAAAGTCATAAACTCTTTTGAAGTGATACTTTTAATAGACTCGCTCTCAAATGCTGAACAAACAACTCCGTCAAGTCCGCTATCCATAGCATCTTTTGCAAACTGGTCAGCCTTATTAACAATGCTCTTTTCATACACAGCAATAAATTCATCCTCACTAAATGAAGTAAGAGCCGTTACAGCTAAAACTATTGGTCGCTTATCAAACTTCTCTAAACGACTCATAACTTCACTCATTGCTCTTTTCCCTGCTGATGCATGAACGTTAAACATATCTACACCAAACCCCATAATCGACTCAGCAGCATCTGCCATTGTATTTGGAATATCGTAAAGCTTCAAGTCTAAAAATATTTTAAAATCTGGGTTGATTTTTTTGATGGAAAGTAAAAAATCTTCTCCATCACGAATGTAAGTACGAAGTCCTACTTTAAGCCAGACATCATAATCTTTTATTTTGTGAACTAAATCTAAGTTTTCTTCTTTTGTGGGTAAATCGAGGGCTATACATAATTCCATAATATCTCTTTAAAAATTTATTATGGAATTATAACATGAAAGAACTATATAAACGTTAATTCTATAGTGAACAAGAGTTCACTATAGATTGTATTTTAGCAACAACACTTGGATCTTCTAGCGTTGAAATATCTTGTGTTACTTCTTCACCTTTAGCAATAGCTCTGAGTATTCTTCTCATTATTTTACCTGAACGTGTTTTAGGAAGTCCTGGTGCAAATATCATATCATCACATAGAGCAATATTACCTATCTCTTTTTTAATGATTGTATTTATCTCTTTAATAATTTCTACCTCTTCGCCTAAGTTATCTTCGCCTTTTAGTACGATATATGCAAAGATGCCCTCACCTTTTAACTCATGTGGTTTACCAACAACTGCAACTTCTGCTACATTCGCATGTTTTTGGATTGCTGCTTCAACTTCAGCAGTTCCCATTCTGTGACCTGAAACGTTAATAACATCATCTGTTCTACCTGTAATAGTGATATAACCATCTTCATCATATCTTGCACCATCACCTGTGAAGTATACAGCCTTACCATCTTTCGTAACATCACCAAAGTATGATTTAACATAACGTTCTTCATCACCCCAAACGCCACGAATTTGTGCAGGCCAAGGTTTTGTGATACACATATAACCTGTCTCGCCAGCCTCTACTCTCTCACCTGTCGCAGGATCTAAGATTTCAGCCATAATCCCTGGTAATGGAAGTGTTGCACAAGCTGGCTTAATTGGTGTTGCACCTGGAAGTGGAGATACTACATGCCCACCAGTTTCAGTTTGCCAGTAAGTATCAACGATAGCACATTTGCTACTTCCAACTTCTTCGTAGTACCATTTCCATGCTGGTGGATCAATTGGCTCACCAACAGTTCCAAGCACTTTTAATGAGCTTATATCATATTTAGCTGGTTCATTCTCACCCATTTTGTGTAGTACACGAATTGCTGTAGGAGCTGTATAGAACTGATTGATTTTATGGTTTTCAACCATTGACCAAGGACGACCTGCATCTGGATAAGTAATTACACCTTCAAACATTACAGTTGTTGCACCCATTGCAAGTGGACCATAAACTATGTAAGTATGACCTGTAATCCAACCAACATCTGCCGTACACCAGTAAGTATCATTTTCTTTTACGTCAAACACCCATTCCATAGTCATTTGAGCCCAAAGAATATAACCAGCAGAGTTATGTTGTACACCTTTTGGTTTACCAGTAGAACCTGATGTGTAGAGCAAGAAAAGAGGATCTTCTGAATCCATTACTTCTGCTTCACATTTAGCTGATTTATTTTTTATAAGTTCATTATATGAGTAATCGCGTCCAGCTTTCCAGGTAACTTCTTCATGGTTTCTCTCAACAACAAGAACTTTCTTAACTGGAGTTTCACCTTCAATTGCTGCATCAACAACTGGTTTTAGCATATATGGTCTCTCTTTTCTAAATGCACCATCAGCTGTAATAACTACTTTAGCTTCTGCATCTTCGATTCTATCTTTGAGTGCCTCTGAAGAAAAACCACCAAAAACAATAGAGTGAATTGCACCGATACGCGCACAGGCTAGCATTGCGTAAGCAGCTTCAGGAATCATTGGCATATAAATAACAACTCTATCGCCTTTTTTTACACCAAAATCTTCTTTTAAAAGATTTGCAAATCTATTTACATGTTTATAAAGATCAAGATATGTAATAGTTTGAACATCACCTCTATCACCCTCGAAGATAATTGCCGCTTTATTCTTACGAGTATTTAAATGACGATCAACACATTGAGAAGCAACATTAAGTTTACCACCATTAAACCACTTAACAAATGGAGCTTTAGATTCGTCCAATACATTAGTAAATGGCTCAATCCAGTCGATTTTCTCTTTCGCCATATCTCCCCAAAAACCTTCATAATCCTCTTTTGCATAATCTTGCAAATCTTGGTATTCACACATGTTTTTAATTCTTGCATTTTTTGCAAAATCTTTATTTGGGTTGAAAATTTTTCTTTCTGACATTTACTTATCCTTTATTTTGTTAATTTTAAATATATCATTGCTGTCATGATGGCATCATTAACCGCATTATGTAATCCCATATTAGGAATATTGTAATTTTTCAAGATTGTATCGAAGCGCAAATCAATATTTCCCTGAGGTATCAAAGCAATTTTTTTCTCAAAATATATCTCAGAAACTTCAATCATCTTATTTGGCAAAGTGATTCCAAGCATCGGTTGTACATACTTGTTTATCATTGCAACATCAAACTCTAAATAATATCCTATTAAATCCCTAGAACCAATAAACTCAAGAAAATTTTTCACCCCTTCATTTACATCTGTTGCGTTTTGTAAATCACAAGGGCGAATTCCATGAATCTCTATACTTTTTGAGCTTATAGATTTAGATGGCTTTAAAAAAATTTCAAATGTCTCAGAGGTCAAAATTTTATTATCTTTAATTTTTACAGCTCCGATTGAAAGTATTTCATCTTTCTTTGGATTAAGACCTGTTGTTTCTGTATCAAAAACAACATATTCTTCATTTTCATTTTCATGAAATAAAAAACTAAAATTTTTATCTTTTAGCTTAGATAAATTTCTCTTTTTACCCCAACTTTTAAAAAAACTAAACACTAGCTTACCATCTCTAGATGAAAATGAAAAACCATAAATTTTTTAAACTTATTAATGATTTTAAAACTATCTTTTAATAAATCTCTTTGATTTTTTTCTAGATTTTTTGGATTGATATAGTTGCCATCAATAAGCTCTTTTGATTCAAGCATTGCCTTTAAGCGGATAGAAGACAGACTATCAAAACTCTCCATCAATTCTGTTGCAAATTTTTTATCTAAAATACCTTTATTATTTAGCTGTTTAATTCTCTCTATTGTGTTCGTTTGAGTGATCTGATACTCTAAAGATAAAACTCTTACACCATGCACAAGAGCAAAAATACCACCTTTTTTAAGATCTAACTTGTTGTTGTGCTCACGTTCTAAAACAAAGCCCGAAAATATCGAAAGTGGCGTTTCAAAACTTAATACTGCTTTTGCCATATGCGCTAAAACGTCATCACGCGTATGAAATCTACTTAGCAAATACGTTCTTAACTCATCAAGAAGTTTACAATCACCAGTTAAGCATTTTGCATCTAAAAATACACTCAAGTTCTGTAGGGAACTTGCTTCAAGCGTTGTTGTCCAAGAGTCAATTAAAGATTTGTACCCTTTTAAATCTCTTCTCCAAAATTCATTGCTCACCATAATATCACCTTCACATTTTGGAAAACCAAGCTCTAGGAGATAGGAGTTAAGCTGCATCATAGGTGCACGAAACTGTTCTACATCAACACCGTCTTTGACAATGAGTGCATTATCTTGATCAGTTTTAATACTCTGTTCACCACGACCTTCACTACCCATGACGATTAAAGCGCAGCTTTGTTGCAGCTCTTTGGATAAACACATTTTAAATAATTTAGTATACATTTTCTCATTTAAAGTTGATACGAGCTTTGTAATATAACGAACTTTTACACCTTTTGCTTGAAGTGTTAGGATTAAATTTTTAATGTCACTTTGAGCATCTTTAAGCTCTTCAACACTATTAGCTTTATCAATTTGCACAACTATAAGATGGGAATGGTTAGCAAAATAACTCAACAAATCAAGTTGTTCTAAGATACCAACAATTCTATGGTTTTGCGTAACGACAACTCTCTTGATTCCATTATGAGTCATTAAAAGTAAAGCATTAAATAAAAAGTCATCTATATCTATAGAAATAACTCCCCTCGATGCTATTGTGGTGATGTTCTCACTCTTTTTAATATCTCCAAGTAAAAGATTATCGATAAGATTTGTATCTGTAACAATAGAATAGTCATCTACAGCATGCTTTACTATAATAACTCGTGCTTTCCACTCTTTCATTTTACGTAATGAGCCAATAATTGTCTCATCTTCTTTAACGACACAAGCCTCATGAAGATACATATCTGAAACTTTAGACATTAAAAATGGTGTTAAATCACTTTGAGAATCATAGTCTTTTAAGTGTTGATGGCGTGTAACAAAGTCTTGTAAAAAGTAACTTTGAATTTTTTTATTTTGCATAAGTTCTAAAAAATCATCTTTTGTAATTTCATAACAAATCAAATCTTCATCAACAACAAATCTACTTTCTGTTTTGTCATAAATGATGGCATCAGCATCAAAACTGTCACCTTCACCATAAACATTATGAAGTTCATCTTCTACATACTCATTTACTGAGCCTTTGATGATTATATAAAATGCAATTGATGGAAGAGTTTTTGAGATGAGAAGAGTTTCTTTAGGATAATAAGCAATATCTATTTTTTTCATCAAATTGTCGAGCTCACTCGAGCTCAACAACTCAAAAGGATGTATAGACTCAATAAGTTTTCTTTGGTCTAATATACTCATAAAAAGAATACTCCGTATTTTTCACAGCTTTTAAAAAGCTGTTTTTAGTCGCCAAAGCAGCGCTAGCGGAGTAAAAGGAATTACTTCCTTTTACGGGACTATTAATGTTCAGATGCACCTTCAGCGCCAATACCAGTTTGACTTCTGATGTATTGTGCTTCAAATGCTTCTCTTTCTGCCTCAGCATCATGAGAACTATCTGTAACAGAGAAGAACCAAATACCAATAAACGCAGCAGTTACAGAGAACAATGCTGGATATTTATAAGGGAAAATCGCTTCTGCGTTTCCTAAAATATCAACCCATACAATCGGACCTAGAACAACTAGTAAAACAGCTGTAGCAAGACCAATTGATCCACCAATTACAGCACCACGAGTTGTTAATTTTTTCCAGTACATAGAAAGGAATAAAATTGGGAAATTTGCAGACGCTGCAATAGCAAACGCAAGACCAACAACAAACGCAATATTTTGTTTTTCAAACATAATACCCATGATAATTGCAACGATACCTAAAACAACAGTAGCAATTTTAGAAACTTTCATCTCTTTCATAGAATCAACGTTACCTTTTTTGATAACCGAAGCATAAAGGTCATGAGATATTGCAGAAGCACCAGCTAGTGTAAGACCAGAAACAACCGCTAAAATTGTAGCAAACGCAACCGCAGAAATAAATCCTAGGAAGAAGTCACCACCAACAGCGTGCGATAAGTGAATTGCAGCCATGTTGTTTCCACCAAGAATAGGCTGTCCACCATCTATAGCTTGTTTAGCCATATCTAAATATTGTGGATTTCCTAAAACCATAACGATAGCACCAAAACCGATGATGAAAGTTAAGATATAAAAATACCCAATAAAACCAGTAGCATAGAAAACTGATTTACGAGCTTCTTTTGCATCACTTACTGTAAAAAATCTCATAAGGATATGAGGAAGACCAGCTGTACCAAACATCAGGGCAACAGCGAGCGATATGGCAGATATTGGATCACTAACAAGTCCACCTGGGCTCATTATTTCAATACCTTTTAATTCTGTAGCGTGAGAAAAAAGTTCACCAAAGTTAAAGTTATAGTGTGACATAACAGCTATTGCCATAAATGTAGCACCAGAAAGTAGTAAAAATGCCTTAATAATTTGTACCCATGTTGTAGCAAGCATACCGCCGAATGTTACATAAAGTATCATAAGAACACCCACTAGAACAACAGCTATTTCATACTGAAGACCAAAAAGAAGTTGGATAAGTTTACCAGAACCAACCATTTGAGCGATTAGGTAAAGAATAACAGTTGCAATTGAACCTGATGCGGCTAATGAACGGATTGGAGTTTGCTTAAGTCTATAAGATGCAACGTCAGCAAAAGTATATTTACCTAAGTTTCTTAAAGGCTCTGCAATCATGAAAAGGATAATTGGCCAACCAACTAAAAAACCAATTGAATAGATTAATCCATCGTAACCTTTTAAGTAAACAAGACCAGAAATTCCTAGGAATGACGCAGCTGACATATAATCACCAGCGATAGCCATACCATTTTGGAAACCTGTAATTCCACCACCAGCAGTATAAAAATCTTTAGCAGACTTTGTACGCTTAGCAGCCCAATAAGTTATA
>JGI11705J14877_10002045_pt1 | contig 11120 bp, 11 predicted proteins | sample Etolaghawater15m_FD_14877 | JGI IMG/M metagenome (IMG submission 14877) | reverse complement strand
TCATGACTTTTCCGACCTCAGTTCCCGGTATCCGGTAGAGTCGTGTCGCCACGTGGCAGATAACGGCCTTGGCCTGAACAAGCTGTCGTGCTTTTCCCGGACAACAGAGCTGTTCAACATCCAATCCGTAATAATCGGCAACGGTCATCAACAGCTCATCCAGGGTACGACGTTCTTTCGGAACGTTTGCGTGGTTGAGCACTCTTTCAACAAATCCGCCGCCGCCAAGAATACGATCATCATAACTGTCTTCATCGGTTAAGTTGTCATTCATCCGCTGACTGATTCGGCGTCCACCCTGGGAGAGCGGCGGTATCTCCTGTTGCAGTCCGTCTGCAATAAACTGCAAATAATTTTTACGAGCAACTTTTTTATTCCGCCCGAAGAGCGGTAGGATATCGTCTTCGGCGATCAACTTGAATCGCCCCCGACCAAGCACCTGCTGGTGGCCGCACCAACGGTAATCTGCCAAAGCATCAAGGTCAGGCAGTTTGTCTACTCGGAGTGGATTGAATGGATATAGCGGATCAGTTCAAGGAGATGGCTGTCTTTATCGCAGACGATGGATTTATAACGGTTCTGAAACAGGTGGCCCGACCGTTGATGCCTCAGGTTAAAGGTTACGGCATAGCCGGTTAGCAAACGCCGCATGAACACAGCCAGAGGTGTTTCGGTGGGCATCAATAGCAGATGAAAGTGATTGTCGAGCAAGATCCAGGCGTAGCAAATGGTTGCTGTTTGCTCCAGCAAACCGGATAATCGCTGAACAAAATCCTCCCGGTCTTGGTCACTGCGGAAGATATTGCGACGCTCTATTCCTCGGACAATCACATGCTGCAAGAGGCCGGGCATATCGATACGGGCATGACGTGGCATAACGGTACTATAACATAACAAATCAAAATATCAACTACGTCCCCATTATACACCTTTATACAGAAAATCAGGGATGCGCCACGAGGAATTCATAACATCAGTTAATAGTTGCAGGTAAAAAAGAGTTTCTTTCTTTCTGTAAAAGATGCACAATACCAGTTTTCAAGTTTTTTTTACAGAAAGTTTACCATGGATTTTTATTGTGCAGACAACAAGCAACTGGCGGGCCAACTTCCTCCTCCTCCTTACCGCAATGATATGGGGTTCTTCCTTCGTTGCCCAGCGTCAGGGAATGGAGCATGTCTCACCCTTTACCTTTAACGGGTTACGCTTTCTCGTTGGCGCTGTATCTCTTCTCCCCATCCTGTTCCATAACAGGTCCAAAGAGTACAACAGCACAGGGACAACGCCACTACTGTCATGGCCGATCATCGCAGGAGGCTTCTCCCTCGGTCTGGTTCTTTTTGCCGGTGCATCACTGCAACAGATAGGAATAGTCGAAACAACTGCAGGTAAAGCAGGGTTTATCACCGGACTTTATGTCATTATTGTTCCTCTGCTGGGACTCTTCGGAAAACAGAACACAAGATTCGGCACCTGGCTTGGTGCGTTGCTCGCTGTCATCGGGATGTATTTTTTAAGTGTCACCGATGATCTCAGCCTTTCAAGAGGTGACCTGCTGGTTCTTTGCAGCGCACTGTTCTGGGCAATGCACGTGCAATTAATTTCCAGACTGTGCCAGAAGCACGATGCCCTGCAGCTCTCCTTTTATCAATTTCTCTTCTGTGCCCTTTTCAGCCTGCTGACAGCCCTTCAATGGGAGACAATATCCCTGGCTGGAATTCGGGGTGCACTGTTTCCCATCTTCTACACCGGAATTTTCTCAGTAGGAATTGCCTACACGCTGCAGGTTGTTGCCCAGAAAAAGGCGCACCCCGCTCACGCTGCCATCATCCTCAGCCTTGAATCTGTTTTTGCGGTCCTGGCCGGCTACTTTATTCTGGGAGAAATACTTACCCCCCAAGGACTCTTTGGCTGTAGCCTGATGCTTGCAGGAATGCTCCTGTCACAACTGCTCACCAGCAGAAATAGTGATCAAATACTAAGAGGTTCACGGTGGTACAGAAAAATATTGAACTGACGGTTCTCTGTGAAAACAGTGTAGCAGGCCCCTTCGGCCTTACCGGGGAGCATGGCTGGGCAGTTGGAGTGACCACCTCAGCCACCCGTATGCTTTTTGATACAGGACAAGGATTGGGGATACTCCGCAACAGTGAAATCCTTGAGTTTGATCTCAGCAGGATTGAAACCATTATCCTCAGCCACGGCCATTATGACCACTGTTCCGGATTAGCTCTGGTATTGCCACTCACCGGAAAAACAGATGTTCATATTCACCAACAGGGCTTTGGCAGACGTTACCACAGGTACAAAGGCACGATCAGAGATATAGGAATCAGGGAACAGCAGAGTAGCCTTGAATCCCTTGGCGCGCACTTCATATTCAACAAAGATTTCAAGAAGATAGAAGACGGAATATATCTCAGTGGAGAAATCCCCCGCCTCACCACATTTGAAGAGCCGGATCCACGACTGGTACGGGCAGATGGGGCGGAGGAACTCTTTCCCGATCCACTCCTTGATGACCAGACCCTGATTCTCGACAGCAGGGAGGGATTAATACTTATCCTTGGCTGTGCCCATGCAGGATTAATCAATATCCTCCATCATGTTCAGCAACAGCTGCCAGGCAGACCGATCCACACAATTATTGGCGGAACCCACCTTGGTTTTGCCTCTGATGAACAGTTTAATGCCACGGTGAAGGCCCTGAGCAATTTTAACATCAAATGTCTTGCTGCAAGTCACTGCACCGGTCTGGAACGTGGAGCAGACCTGGCACAGGCATTTGGCAGCATATTTCGCTTTGCACCCGTGGGCACGAGACTCCAGTTCGCTTGATTATGCTTCAGAACCATTCCACAGCACAGGAAGCATACTGCACACGCTGTGGTCGTCCTCACACACTCCCCCGTGAACCAGCTATAGAAGCGGCAAAAGACCTGATGGCACGCATGGATCTGGAGCTTGCCACGGATACCCTCTATGGGGATGCACGGGGCAAAATGTTCGGGGTACTTGTCTGCCGCACGCCCGACGGCAAGCTCACTACCTTAAAAGCCTTTTCAGGACAGTACAATGGCCAATGGCAGCTTCCGGGCTGGGTCCCTCCCCTCTTTAACGTGAAGGACTTTCACGCCCTCAACGACCCGGTGGAAAAGCAGATCAAAGCCCTTGGCAGAGAAGCTGAATCCAGCAGTGATCCAAGCATTCTTGAGAAACGCAGACAGCTCTCCAGGAAACTGATGAAGGATATTCACGCACTCTACAGGCTTCACAATTTCAGGGGCCAACAGTCTTCCCTTGCCGAGCTGTTGCAGGGCCGGGGAATTGCAACGGGAACAGGAGACTGTTGCGCTCCCAAACTGCTCAATTATGCGGCTCAAAACAATCTCCATCCCCTGGCAATTGCTGAATTCTACTGGGGGAAAACAAATAGATCCGCGACCAGACATGAGGGAAATTTCTATCTTGCCTGCACGGACAAATGCGGCCCCATTCTTGGATTTCTCCTCTGCGGCCTGGAAAAATCGTGAGAATATGGGGGAAATCAACATTCTCCACGCCTATCCTGAGTTTCTGGTCATAAACAAACCGTGGAGCCTCCTTTCGGTACCTGAAATCAGTCCAGAGGAAAAGATAAAAAACTTATTTGACAGTTCTCCCAGTGAAGATGTAGAATTAATTTCTTGTTAAAATTTAATTTCTACCTATCTGGAGAACCAATGAAAATCAGCGACATACCAATCCGTTGGAAAGTTCTTACTCTTGCATTACTCGGTCCTGTCATTGTGGCCGGGATTCTCGCAGCTCAGCGGATCAGTGATATCCGAGATGGGGCCGAACAGGCTCTGATTGACAAGAGCATAGGCATCACCCTGATGGCTGAGGCCACCCGGAACCGGATGGCTGACAAGATGCGTCTAGGTGTTATAAAATCCTTTGATGATATGGATCCGCAACAGATAATTGAAGCGGTACCTATTGTAACCGCTCTTCAGGTTGCTGCTGACAAAGCCGAGGAGGCCGGCTACGAATTTCGATCGCCCAAGGTTTCTCCGCGTAACAGCAAGAACACCCCCACTGAGCTGGAAAGAAGTGTCCTTGCTGAATTCAAAGAAGGAAACATAGACCACAAAGTTATAGTGGAAGAAGACCAAATACGTTACTTCAGACCAATCAGGCTAACCGAAGAATGTCTCTTCTGTCACGGTGATGACAAGGGTGACGAAGATGTTACCGGTGGTATCAAAGAGGGTTGGAAAGTAGGAGAGATACATGGCGCCTTTGAGATCATCAGTTCTCTTGAAGCGACCAACAAGGCGGTTGCTGCAGCAAAAATAACCGTTGCACTTTCAGTACTCATTATACTCGTGGTCATTGGACTGTTCTCCTGGTTTATCCTGCGGGTAAGCATTATCAGACCGTTGGATCAGGCCAAAAAGTATATTGACAAAATATCTCAGGGTGACCTGACGGTGTCCGCAACAGAACCATCAAAAGACGAATTTGGCCAGATACTTGAACGTCTGGGTCATATGGCAAAAAATCTCCGGGACATGGTCGCTGAACTATCTGCCACTGGACAATCGCTGGAATCCTCTTCTGGCCGAATGGGAAAACTGGCCGATGAATTCGCCGGAGGAGCCGATGATACCGCAGGAAGATCTCAAACCGTGGCCGCCGCTGCGGAGGAAATGAGTGCCAACATGAATACCGTTGCTGCAGCAACAGAAGAGGCGTCCATAAACATTTCTCTTGTTGCCACTGCCACAGAAGAGATGACTTCTAATATCAATGGTATTGTCAGTAATACGGAGAAGGCACAGGAAATCACAAAACTGGCAGTTAACGAAGCAAGTTCTGCGTCTGAGAAGGTTGACGAACTTGGAAAAGCTGCCAGAGAAATTGGAAAGGTAACAGAGACCATAACCGAAATTTCAGAACAGACTAATTTACTGGCACTGAATGCTACGATTGAAGCTGCACGTGCAGGAGAAGCCGGAAAAGGGTTTGCTGTTGTTGCCAATGAGATCAAAGATCTTGCCAAACAAACTGCAGAAGCCACAGGTGAAATCAAAAAACGGATCGATTCTATTCAAAACTCCACAAACTCAACCGTCAGCCAGATTGAACAGATCACCACTGTTATCACAAATGTTGATGCCATTGTTGCAACCATAGTTGCTGCAGTAGATGAGCAGTCAGCAACAACAAGTGAGATAGCCGAAAACATCAGTCAGGCTTCTGCCGGTATCATGGAGGTAACTGAAAATGTAGCTCAAGTTTCAGCAGTTTCCGGCGAAGTTGCCAGGGATATTGCCGAGGTCAGTGAATCTGCCGGAGTTATAGCTACTGGAACAACGGAAATAAAGGAGAGTGCCATCGAGCTCAGTCGGCAGTCTGCCATACTGCAGAGCATTGTTAATCGCTTTAAAATGTAGGACCTACCTCCTTTATTTCATAACTACCAGGCATACGTCCAGAATTGGAACCATGAGTTCCAATTCTGGAACTGTATGGCCGGGTTCTCTGCCCCCCACCGCTACCTGCCTGTCCTCCTCATCTCTGAGAAGATTTCCACTGAAATTTGTGTGGTAATAGCTCATAACCAGAGACGTTCCATGGATGACGCAATGGACGTGATCGAATTCCTCAGATAAGAGAATTTTCTCATAATTCGCTGTTCGAGTCTCGACAACTTTACTATAGTCCGTTCATGAAAAAAGTTTCTTTCTTCACATTGGCCTTCCTTATTTTGACGGCAATCTGTCTCCTTGCGGTCGCGGTGTATGTACTCGACCTCGACAGACAAATCTCGAGTCACTTCGAAGGGAGGCGTTGGGAGCTCCCGGCTCGAATTTATGCCCGGCCCCTTGAGCTGTATATCGGAAAAGCACTCACACTCGATGAGTTGACAAAAGAGCTTCTCCAATTGCACTACAGCCAGATAGAGAGTCCTGAAAAACCTGGTGAATACAGTGTTCGAGGTAACAGAGTTATATTCTACAGCCGCAATTCCCCTTTTCCTGATGCCCTGCGTCCTGCTATGGCAGTTGAGCTTACGATCCAGGATAAAACCATTACTCACCTTGCAGACCACAACACTCAAGAACCAATCACCCTGTTCCAGTTAGAACCGGTACAGTATGCTTCCATATATCCGACTCATAACGAAGACCGATTGTTGATTAACCTGGCAGATGTGCCGGAGTTACTTATCAGGACTCTGCTCCTGGTGGAAGACAAAAGTTTTTATAACCATCGGGGTATCCGGCCTACGGCAATCATCAGGGCTGCTCTTGCTAACATCAAGGCTGGCAAGACCGTGCAGGGCGGCAGCACACTGACCCAGCAACTGGTAAAAAACATCTTTCTCAGCAGTGAACAAACCCTGCCCCGAAAGATCAACGAGGCTGTCATGGCCCTGCTGCTTGAATACCATTACAGCAAGGACGAGATCATGGAAGCCTATCTCAACGAGGTCTATCTTGGCCAGGACGGGAAACGTGCTATTCATGGCTTTGCCATGGCAAGNAGATTCTATTACGGTCGGGATCTCGCGGAGTTGGAACCGGCACAGATTGCCTTGCTGGTTGGAATNGTCAAGGGAGCGTCCTACTATAACCCCAGACGACACCCTGAGCGGGCAACAGCACGGCGTAATCAGGTTCTTGACATCCTGGCGTCTGCGAAAGGAATCGTCCCGGAAAAAACCGAGCAACTAAAGAACAGTCCTCTCACCGTTACCCAGAAAATCCCCTCCGGTATCACCCCCTATCCGGCGTTTTTGCAGTTGGTACGTAAACAGTTGAAGAGGGATTACAAAGACGCAGACCTGCGCAGTGAAGGCTTGTCGATCTTCACAACCCTGGATCCAATCATCCAGCAACAGGCAGAAAAGAGCCTTACCGGTGAGCTTGCTACCATTGAAAAAAACAGAAGAGACAAGCCCCCGAAAACGCTTCAGGCATCTCTGGTCATTGCCTCGGTAGATCAGGGCGAGGTAGTCGCTGTTGTCGGTAGCCGCACCCCAGGACAGGCCGGGTTTAACCGGGCACTGGATATGAAACGGCCCATCGGCTCGGTTATTAAGCCAGCAGTTTACCTGACCGCCCTGACCCGACCCGAGTCATACAACCTGCTGACGACCCTGTATGACACCCCACTCAAGGTACCTATGCGCGGAAAAGACTGGCAGCCAGAAAACTATGACAAAACGTTTCATGGGCCATTGCCCCTGATACAGGCATTGGCACATTCGTATAACGTGGCCACCGTCCAGCTAGGGATGGACCTGGGCCTTGACGCCGTTATCGACACAATACATGGGCTCGGCATAGAAGAAGATATCACCGCCTATCCGTCACTGTTGCTGGGAGCCATCGAACTGCCACCCATTGATGTCCTGCAGGTGTACCAGACCATTGCTGCCGGTGGCTACAAAACCCCACTGCGCTCCATCCTGGCCGTTACCGACCAGACGAACACCACCCTGCAACGCTATCCGCTAACAGTGCAGCAGGCTGCAGATCCGGGTGCAGTCTTCTGCCTGACAACGGCCCTGCAGGCAGCCACGACCACGGGTACTGCCAAATCCATACAACACCTCCTGCCGGAAGGCCTGACGGTGGCCGGGAAAACAGGAACTACGGATAACCTGCGTGATTCCTGGTTTGCCGGCTTCAGCGGTCAACACGTTGCAGTGGCCTGGGTGGGACGCGATGACAATACGTCGACCGGTCTCACCGGAGCAACTGGTGCATTGAAGATATGGGCAGCAACCATGGCCGGAATCAGTACCAGTCCGCTGCAACCACAACCACCCGAGACTATTGACTGGTATTATTCAGACATTTCTGCCGGCACAATACTCAATCCAAAATGCGGCAAAAACCAGGGACCAGCGCTGCCCTTTATTCGAGCTGGTGTGCTGCCCGAAGCCAGCTCCTGCAAACAGGAGCAACATGACAACAGCTTTGAACAAAAGCTGCAAAGAGGAATAAACAACATCCTTGATTTCTTGCACTGATAGATTTAATAATCGAAGGAGTATTCATCCTGAAACGAGGATTTTTGAAATCTGTGGAGAAACGACTGGATAACTGGACGTAATCATGAAGACCTATGGGGTAACACCATGAAAATAACTCTCAAACTATTATCCCTTTTCCTGTTCAGCATCTTACTCTTCCAGGGCTGTGCCACCTCCCCCCCGCCACCAATTCATTATCCCTCACCTCCTCCCAAACAGACCGACACTGTTGCCGCGAATTTCAGTCGCCAGGCAACAACACAGGTCAGACAGGGCAGACTTGATATTGCTGTAGCAACCCTGGAGCGGGGCCTGCGCATAGCACCCAAAGATGCCATGCTCTGGTCACAGCTGGCAGAAGTCAAACTGCAGCAAAACCAGTACCAGCAAGCCAAATCTCTGGCTGAAAAATCCAACTCCCTGGCAGGTGGCTATCCGGGGATTATGGAGAAAAACAAACAAATAATTAAAGAGGCTTTGATACAAGCCGGTACTAATTAACACCTTGTCTGCCCAGTACTGGTGTTTAGAAAGTTCACTCCCCACCAGAAGAGTTTGGGCTGGATTTATGCTTTTTTGTATTTTCAGGAATTGTATACTTGACCAGGTACTTATCCAATAAAATCGAAAAACATTAAGGAACCCCAAAAATGCGAATTCTTACTTTTATCATTTTTATTTTGTTTGCTTTTCCTGCCTTCTCAGCTGAAAATAAAACAGAACTTTCATCTGGACAAACGGTTTATGTCGCTATTTATTCAAATGTTTTTATTGGACCTAAAGAGCACCCCTTCAATCTAGCTGCAATGCTCAGCATAAGAAATACAGATTTATACAATCAACTCACTATCACCTCAGCAGAATACTTTGACAACAATGGCAAAATATTAAAGGAATACGCTAAAGAACCAATACTTCTTGCTCCTCTGGCGTCACATCACTTTTCAATAAAAGAAAGAGACGAATCTGGCGGCTTTGGCGCAAACTTCATCGTCAAATGGAAAGCAACGAAAAAAATAAATCCACCAATAATCGAAAGCGTAATGATCGGAACAGGATCAGGAATCTCTTTTGTGAGTCAAAGTAAGGTAATTGATGAAAACACCAAGTAGGTTCCACCAGACCTATATATGCACCAGACGCAGAGATGCCATTTTTTTGCTGACAAACACTGGATACGCCAGCGATGCAAAACCTTATATTTTGTTAGAAACAACACTGTAATGAAAAAAATTGATTATCGAAATCAAGCGTTAAAAATCCTACCGTGGATCTGCGGTAATTGTGGCCGTGATTTTTCAGGAAAAAAACTCAGAGAGTTAACGGTCCATCACAAAGATCATAATCATAAGAATAATCCCCCTGACGGAAGCAACTGGGAACTATTGTGTCTCTATTGTCATGACAACGAGCACTCCCGTATCTTGGATTCCGAATGGCTGCCAAGCCACAATTCTGATAACGACCGAAGCCCAGCTTCGTACCATACGCCTTTTAAAAACCTCAATAAACTTGTATCTGACAAGAAAAACAACGAACCAGAATAGCAAAGGCAGGAAATGCAACACTGCCCCGAAACCGCATTGGGTCGGTTATCTCAACGTTAATAGATACTTGGTACTACAGGGAACCAACTTCACTACTTATTCATGGGTGCTTGACTTATTTCCCACTATTGATAGAGTAATTCATTCTTGAATGTCTTCAGCGGCAGAGAGTTGGACATAAAAACGTAATAAAGGAAAACCAAATGAGAACAATTAATATAGCAACTTTTTTCATGGCTATTCTATTGCTGAGTGTCAACCATCTGCTCAACCTTCAGGAGAGGCAGGGGAATTCGTAATCCACAACCAATCAGAAAATATCGTGGTTGGATTTTATACCAATGATGGGAATGGATGGAGCTGGAACTGGCTTTCAGAAGAGCTTGCCCCGGACCAAGCCGCTACGGCTGAATTTGCAGATGACACGGGAACTTGTGACCAGATACTGCACGTGGGATGGCTTGGTGAGGATGGCAGTGAAATTCTTGACGATCCAATCAGTATAGATATTTGCCAAACGTCTAATGTTTATGTTTCAGACAATGACATATACTATGACTGACAGATAAGATATTGAAGGCCATCCCGCTCTCGCGGCCTGCCTGGAGCGAACGTCGGGGATAATTTATTGTTTTTTTTAAGTTCTATAGAAACATAGCAGACAGAGATATCAAATACGATTAGACTGAGAAAAGCCAACCCGTCGTTAAAGACAGGAAGGAGAGCCACTGGCCTTCTGTTATATAGATAGCCGGGTTGCCTTAAATGAGGTGGCCCGGCTTTTTTTGTTCAGTTCATGGCTATAGTTGTGGACAGACTCTTACAATGGCATAATGGGATCCGACCACATAACTCATCAGCCGAGGAAACGAAAAGAATGCCTTTTGTTAATATCAAAATCACAAATGAAGATGTTACTCCTGAAAAGAAAGCTGAATTAATAAAAGGAGCAACCGAGTTATTAAAAAATGTGCTTGGAAAAAATCCGGCAACCACAGTTGTTGTAATTGAAGAGATAGATACAGACAATTGGGGGATCGGTGGAGAAACTGTCACCCAAAGAAGAAAAAACGGAAAATGAAAACTGTTTTCATAACCGGAAGCTTCATATTCACCGCGGAAACAGCACCACATCAAATAAGCTCAGTGGTAAGTTTTAAAGGAAATAAAACAATGAAAAAGTTATTTCTCGGAATATGTCTGACTGTATTGCTGTCAAGTTATGGTTGTGCGCCTCATGTCAACACTTTGTCAGTTGATGTATTAGCCAAGACTACCTCCAGTTGGAACGGCGGAACCTTACCTGCTTATTCAAAAGGTCAACCCGAAGTAACAATTCTCAAAATAATAATACCTCCCAAAATGACCTTGCCTCTTCATCAACATCCAGTAATTAATGCGGGTGTATTGCTTAAAGGAGAGTTAAACGTTGTAACAACAGGGCCTCTTGCAAAATGGAAACCTAAGAAATCACATCATAACACTTTGAAAATATTGAGCTTCATTGCATTTCATGGTATTGTTTTGTACCACCAAAAGCA
>JGI11705J14877_10002043_pt1 | contig 11128 bp, 9 predicted proteins | sample Etolaghawater15m_FD_14877 | JGI IMG/M metagenome (IMG submission 14877) | reverse complement strand
CAAAATATGATGCCAATGACCCTGCGGTCGCTCCCGAGGGCTACCTCCTGCGGACAAACTTTTCTTTTTCCGGCACAGAGGACGAAGGCTACGGATTTATCCGTATTGGGGTGACAGCCGATCTGTTTGCGGCTCAGGATGACATCAGTGTTGAATTCATTTTGAATGAAGCCACCCGGAATCTGCGCCACGGTCTGATGAAAAATGACCTCCGCCGGGATCATTTGGCCAAAGACCTGGATGATGAGAAGTTTGTGCTGTTTCAGGATTATGTGGTTCGCAGATCCAGTGCGTCGACTCAACTTATTCAAGGTGTCAAAGCCGGGGAGGACCCACAGCTCACCACCTTGTGGACGGTCCTGGGCTGGCAACCCATCACCCTGGTCACACCGGTCTGGGTTCGTTCTGCTGACCTGATACCCGAGATACTTGTTTCAAAGAATGGCGCTCCGGCCCCTCTCAATGCTACGGCGTTGAACCTGAAGCAAACCTGCTTTCCCATCAAGCGGGGAAATGGTGGAGACTATCTCCTTCATTCTCAGTTAACCAATGAGGCCGGCACGGGACTCATGGATCTGATCCTTCCAGGTGAGGCACTTATCATTGAGAAAACCAGAGAGTTACAGGAGCGCTGGGAAGACAAGGGATATCGCAAGCGGGATCATAAAAAGTACAATAAGTGGCTGGAAACCTATATCCGAGACTATTATGCTGATCAATTGGGTGAGCCGCTTTCAGAATAAAAACAGCGCTATTTCATATTCTCCAGGATGAATGCCACGGCAGCGTTGACATGGGTTTTCCAGAAGTCATGGGAATGGGTGCCTGCCTCTTCTCGAAAGGTAACAGGATAGCCTAGGGTTTTCATCTGGGCCGCAATGGCCTTGTTCTCAGCGAAGGTGAAATCATCTCTTCCACAAATGATAAGAAAATCCGGCTCCCGTCGGATGGGTTTCCGTTTGCTCAAATGGAGTGGATTGTTGGCTTCCCAATGGCTCGCATTATCCTTGTAGTCACCCAGCGCATTGGCAATTTTCCAGTTGTCTGTATGCACTGTGATATCCAGAACCCCGCTGAGACTAGCAGCCGCAGCATAATGTTTGGGGTATTTCAGTGCTTGGACAAAAGAGCCGTAACCGCCCATGCTGAGTCCCAGGATACCATGACGCTGTTTCTTCTTTGAGCCATTGTACTGGGAAATAGTCCATCGGATGAGGTCTTGATTGAGATAGGTCTCATAATTGCGACCCGATAGGAATTTGTTATCCACCCACCAGCCATCATAGCCCCCATCCGGGAGCACCAGCAGAATCTGGTACTGGTTGGCCAGTGATTGAAGATCTGCATCCTTTTCCCATTGGGTCTCATCGCCGCTCCAGCCGTGAAGCATGACAATGAAGGGGTATCCCCCGCGTTTGTTCGAGTCGAAACCATCCGGGGTGGCCACGATGACCCGATTGCTGTCAATCAAGGCTCTGGAGGGCATTTTGACATGGTGGATCTCACCAAATGCAAGGGTCAGAAAGAGCGTGAAGGTGGAAAAGATTTTGAGGAAGCGATTAAAATTAGTCATGCCCAAAATATGACGTTTCTGCTGTCATTCTCAAGAGGAACTTGTCCCTGTTTTATCCGCCTAAGCAAGCCTACGGTGTGGGGTTGTGTACAGAAGACCCCGCGCATGCGCGGGGATGAATGCAGGAAAATTGGTTTCAGCCTGCGTGTGCTTCGACAGGCTCAGCAAGACACTTCGGCACGGCAGGCGGCGGATGCCTGTCAGGTCGAAGTCTTGACGTAGAGTGATCGCAGATAACGCCTGATGGGTAACCTCGGCGAACCCTGAGCTGGCCGAAGGGGAAGACGGGTTAAGGAGCTGGGACCACGGGTTTACCCGTGGGGTGCTCCATTGTGAATCATTTTTAGATAGGGTAAGGGTGGGCCGGTATTTTATCGCCATTCCCAGACCATCTTGCATTAGTTTATCGCGTCAGATCAGAGGTAGTATATTTCCCCGTACCGGGCAGATGCCCTGGGGAGATGGCGACAAGGGCTGCCGGATGGCTTGATCTGACTGAAATGACAAAGGCTAACCCCGGAATTTTACCCTATGGAGAATACCAGATATGAATCTCAAAAACAGAAATCGCCTGATCTGGCTGAGTCTGAACATTATCGCCCTGACCCTAATCGCTGCACTGCATATTTGATCGGATTGGCGCTACTGGCGGCAATCATTTATTTTGCCCAGAGGATTTTCACCGCCTGGGGTGCTTCAAACCACTTTCTAGCTTCTTATCTCGGTGATTTCCTCGCTTTACCCGTTTACCTGCCCTTGTCGCTCTATCTGGCAAACAAGCTGGGACTGCTGGGGCCAAGTTTTACCCTCAAGGTCAATCATATCCTGGGGGCTGTGTTGATCTTCAGCCTGATCTTTGAAGCGATCATCCCCTTGGTCGACCCACGATCAATTGCTGATACAGGTGATATCCTGGCCTATCTATTGGGCGGGATGCTGGTATATTTTGTGTCAGAATCCTGCTTAAAACGAACCGCTAATTAAGGGAAAGGAAGTTCTGTATGCGTCCCTATTTACTCTATGAAAGCAGTTATGGCAATGTGAAAACCCAAAAGATCGATCTGGTGATCCTTCCCTGGGGTGCCACGGAAGCCCACAATACCCATTTGCCCTATGCCACCGATGTGATCGAATCCGATTATCTCGCTGCCGAAGCGGCGCGACTTGCTCACGAGCGCGGAGCCGGTGTCATGGTATTGCCAACTATTCCTTTTGGTGTCAATACAGGACAATCGGATATCAGACTGGATATCAATATGAATCCCAGCACCATGGCTGCGGTTCTAGGCGATGTGCTTGAAACCCTGGATGCGCAGGGTTTCCAGAAACTGCTGATTTTCAATTCCCATGGCGGCAACGATTTTAAACCTATTCTCAGAGAATTGGGTCTGCAATATCCCGATATGTTTCTGGCCGTTACCAATTGGTATTCCATTCTTGATAAAAGTCAGTATTTCGAAAATGACGGCGATCATGCCGATGAGATGGAAACCAGTCTGCTCCTGCATTTACGACCCGATCTGGTAAGACCGCTCCACGAAGCCGGGTCTGGACGGGAGAACAAGATCAAAATCAAAGGGATTCGAGACGGCTGGGCCTGGACGGAACGCAGGTGGTCTCTGGCCACAAATGATACGGGCGTGGGCGATCCTCGCATGGCCAACGCCGAAAAAGGGGCACGATTCTTTAAGGATATCACCCAGGGCTTGGCTGACCTTTTTGTGGAGCTGGCTGAGGCTGATCTGTATGATCTCTATGAGGACCCCAGCGAATCTGAGTAGACACAAGTCATGCTTCCCTGAGTAGAGCTCAGGTCGCTTTGAGGTTTGGTTGGTTGCTTCAGTTAATTAGCAGGTGTTTAGATTGCCGTTCAGGCGGCAAGGACCTTTTGGGAGACGTTTTTCTGCAAAGTGATGTGCCGGCCGGCACGGCTCCCCGGGGAACATTCAGGGCTTAGAAGGGAACTTCTTCTTCCCCTTCGGCCACAGCCATGGCTTCAGGATCTTCCTTGCCCTTTTTCCAGCCGCCGAGCATGGTGAGCTTGTCACCAACGATCTCAGTCCTGAAATGACGATTTTCATCCTTGTCCTCCCAGGATTGGGTCTGGAGTCGGCCCTCAACATAGATGAGGGCTCCTTTTTTGACGTAGTTCTCACAGAACTCGGCAACTTTTCCGAAGAACACCACGCGGTGCCATTCGGTACTGTCCTGGAAATCACCATTGTTGTCTTTGCGGGCATCAGTGGTTGCCACACTGAGGGTCGCGATGGCCATTCCCTTGGTGGTGTAACGCATATCGGCGTCACTGCCGGTGCGTCCAACCAATAGCATTTTGTTCACGCTATTGCGTTGCATAGTACCTCCTTTTTTAGGGTTGATTGCTACTATCTTAGAAAAAAAAGACAGCTATTTCAAGCAGAAATTTCAAGACTTGATATAAATGAATTTCGCGCTGTAACGCTTCCCCTGGGAGAGGATGGAAATAAAATAGATCTGGTTTGCACTGGCCGACAGGGATGAAAGATCAAGATACAACTCTGTCTCGCTGACTTGTTGGATGGGGAAATTACCAACCCGTCGTCCCTGGATATCAAAGAGGGTGGCCATCTCCAGGGGGCCGCTGATGCTTTCTTGCAAGCGCAGATTGATCCGGTCATTTTGCAGGGGGTTGGGGAAAACCAGCAAGCGCTCTTCCGTTGCTTTGCGTGAAAATCGACTGCTCAGCCTGGGAACGCCATAACCATGATCGTTGTTAGGTGCCGAGGCTTGGTCACCGGTTTCCCGGAACAAATTAATGACCGCATCCGGGGTCATCTCTGGATGTGCTTCCAATAACAAGGCAGCCAGCCCGGCGACCAAAGGGGTTGAAAAGCTGGTCCCATTAACCAGGGCATAATTTGCGATGCTGGTGGCAACAAAGACGTTTGACCCCAGAGCGACCACATCTGGTTTGATTCGGCCATCCGACGTGGGGCCGCGACTGGAGAAATTCTGTACTGTCCCTGAAGCCGAAATGGCTCCCACAGCCAGAACGTGGGGACTATCTGCCGGTGGCCAGAGACTACCGCTGGAGGGGCCTTCATTGGCCACAGCATTGACCATGAGGATGCCCCGCTCGCTGGCGATATTGGCGGCCACTGTGGTAACGGCGGTGGCACCATCCATGGCAGCATAGGGGTAGTTGTCAGAGCTATTATCAAATTCGCGATAATTGACAGATGATGAGACGATATCGGCGCCAAGGGAATCCGCCCACTCCAGAGCCGCCACCCAATTGTCTTCTTCTGCCGTGCTTTCCCCGATATCATTTTCAGTGCGAGCCAAAAGATAAGACGCACCATAGGCTGGCCCGATCAGGTGGCCTGGAGCATATCCCGCCAGGGCAGAGAGCACATTGTTTCCGTGTTCGTGCCCGACACCGGCAGGATCTATCTCCTGATCCACAAAATCATATTGGGCTACCACATCGAGGTCATCGAAAACGCTGTGCACAGGATTGAATCCGGCATCAAAGACAGCGATGAGTACACCGCTTCCTGTATATCCCAGATCATGAATGGCGGGGATCTCCAGCATCTCATTCTGTTGCAGGGAAAGGCCATAATCAAAGCTGGAAGGTTTCGTCAAAGATTCTGGTGGCATGCCACTGTCCGCGCGCGGCGCGCTTCTCGTGGCCAGCGGCCTGGTATGGGTCACAAGGGATAAGGCACGGATGCTTTCCAATTGTTCAAGGCTGTTGGTCTGAACACTCACCGCATTTAAAAATCGGGAAGCATGGCGGATCCTGGCACCAGAATTTCGGATGAGATCCAGGGTAGTGGCTGGGATTTGAAAGTCGCCGGTAGCATGGGTTTTCCCTCTTAGGTCGAGTCGTTCCTGGGCGCGTGTGGTGAGCTCAACCGGGTCGCCGGTGGGTTGTGTCTCGAGAAAAATCCAGTGCATGTCTTGTGCCTGCAAAACAGGGATCCAGAGAGAAAGGAATAAAATGGTGCTGCGTAAAAGCATGCAATAAAAGTGATTTAGATAGCGCGCAATGACTAGAACTTTTTTATCTTGTCCTACCGCCTGGCAGGGAGGCGACTTCAGCAGGACCAATAAAACCCGAAAAAGATCGAGGATTTCCTCCTATGAATTTCATTATCCGTTGCCTATTGATGCTGTCCATGGGTGGATCCATGGTGCTGGCCAGAGATCTGGATGTCGTGGCCATGGCCAAGCTCTCTCCAGATTTGCAGGCATTGTTGGCGGATCAGGAACCTCAATATGCTCAACTGACAGAAAATCGGTTTAGCCGCATTCGCAGTGTGGTGGGGCCAGAGCGCGAGACCCTCTATCCTGTGACCATCCGTACCGCAGATGTGGAGGCCGTCAAAGCAGCGGGCATTAAGACCAACTCAGATTATGAGGGCTGGAGCACTGCCAGGGTCAGTTATGATCAATTGATCCAGCTGGCTGATTTGGAAGGAGTAAGTGCGGTCTTTCAAGGGGATATCTATTATCCAGCCACCGATCTGGCTGTGGCTGAATCAGGTGCGGACCTGGTCCATGATGGCTATTTGAATAATATTGCCTATGATGGCTCCGGTGTCATTGTGTTGATCATCGATACTGGAATTGACTGGACCCATCTGGATTTTCGCGATGCCAGTGACCCAACACAAAGTCGCATTCTGTATATATGGGATCAGACTCTGACTGCTATCGGATTGGAAGGCACACCGGAGGACCGTGATGGCGCAAACTTTTCAGGTTTGAATTATGGCGTTGAATACACACAAGCCGATATAAATGATGAGATCGACGGGAGTGCAGCCAGTTTTGTCCGTACCGCAGATACACATAGCCATGGAACCTTGGTGGCCAGCGCTGCTGCCGGGAATGGAGCCTCGTTGTCGAATAATAAATACAAAGGGATGGCACCAAATGCTGATCTGGTCATTGTGCGAGCAGGCGTGGACAGCTTTTCAGATTCGAATCTAAAGAATGCTCTGACATATGCCCAGAAAATAGCATCAACGACTGGCAAGGCCGTGGTTACAAATCTGAGTCTGGGCAGTCATAACAACGCCCATGATGGTACAGGTACTCTGGATGATGCTGTGAACGCTTTTGTGGCATCTGGCAATGGCAGAGTGGCTGTAGTGGCTGCCGGCAATGAAGGCAATGATGAGATCCATGTACAGGGAACTGTTTCAGCCAGCGCAACTGAGACGATCAGTTTTACGGTGCCGGCTTATACTGCAAACGGCGGTGCAAATAATGACTATTTCTCTTTCGAGCTTTGGTGGGGCAGCAATGCTGACATTAAAGCCTTTATTACCTCCCCGAATGGTCAAAAGTATCAAAGAACTGCAGACCAGGAGAGCAGTCAGGGGACCACGGATGGTGAGATTATTCTTTACAACAAGACTGATCCCGATCATGATAACTCGAATCGACGGATCTTCTTCAGAGTCCAGGATGTTAATGCTGATTCCCTACCAGCACCTGGAACTTGGACCCTGGCATTGACCAATAATGCAGGCACTGCTCAAACTTACCATGGCTGGTTATATACCAGCACCATGGGAGCCTCGGTAGCTGGAGGGGACTCTACCTATACCATTGCTTCACCGGGAACTGCAACTTCCGCGATTACTGTTGGCGGTCACACGGTGCGTTGGCGTTGGTATTCTTCTAGTGGCGGAACCTATTCCTTTACCGGAGATGATAAATCAGACGATATCGCCTATTTTAGCAGCATTGGACCTACTAGAGATGAACGGCAGAAACCGGATCTCAGCGCCGCAGGTCGTGGTGTCTTTGCAGCGACATCTACCAATTACACACCGATCACTGCCTATGAGATCGTTGCCGATAAATATCACCTCACCCAGGGAACCAGCATTGCCTCACCTATTGTGACGGGGGCCGTGGCCCTATTGCTGGATTATAATGCAAATTTAACGGCCGCCCAGATCAAGTCGCTGCTCACGGCAAATGCCACGGTTGATTCTTACACGGGCAGTGTTCCAAATGCGGAATGGGGATATGGCAAATTGAATATCTTTGAATCGCTTGCCAAGGCTATCAGTGCATCTGCCACCGTAGATCATGATATCTATGCCTACGACTCATGGGGTTCATTGACGGCCCTAGCCAGGAGTACAGGTACGAGCGACGCTGTTCGATTTACTCCAGATAAAAGTGGGGATGTGACGGGCGTTATGTTTCATACCTATTCACTTGTCCCTTCTAGTGGTCAGCTTAGTCTGGAGGTCTGGTCAGATGCGGTAGAACTTCCAGATGAAAAGTTAGGATCAACTGTCAATATTAACATGGCGGACATCGGTAAATCCACATGGAATTATGTTTCTCTCGTCAGCGCTGGAGTTTCGGTGGTCACAGATCAGGATTATCATCTTGTATTGTTCAATAATTCAGGATCCTCATACTCCTTAATGGCGGAGACTTCTCCACTTGATTCCAGATCGTCAAGCGATTTTAGTGGAAGCTGGGCTAATCTGCATTCAACTAGAGATTGGCTCATTCGCCCAGTAATTAGCACCAACGAAGAGACCCTGGACAGTTCCCTGCCTGTGGAATTGGCTTTTTTCAATGCGGCGACCCACCGCGGACAACTTCTGCTCAAATGGGCCACAGAGAGCGAATTCGAGAATCAGGGATTTCGCATCGAGCGCAAGTCTGAGAACGAAACGGAATGGACCCTCCTGGGTGATCATCGTAGCCACAGTGAGCTCATGGGACAAGGCAGCAAGACGGGACGGACAGACTATGCCTTTCTGGACAAAAATGCCAGAAAGAATATCAAACACAGTTATCGACTGTCGGATATTCCCTATTCACCGATCTATAAGTCCAGGGGCGTTATCCTGGAGGATGTCACCCTTCGGATTGAAGATTTTGTGCTTTATCCAAACTATCCCAATCCCTTCAATCCTGCCACACGGCTGGCATACGAATTGCCAGAAGTCGCTGATGTTCAGATCAGAATTTCGGATGTCCGCGGACGCGAGGTTATTTCATGGACCGAAACAGCCCAATCCCCGGGCTATTATGAAAAGATATGGGCGGCTCAAGATGGCCAGGGGAATGCAGTGGGCGCCGGGGTGTATTTTGTCACCATGCAGGTTGGCGATCAACATCACAGCCAGAAGATATTGCTATTAAAATAATGAGGCGTTTATAACCATCCCAGGCTGGGATTCCCGCCTACGCGCTTCGAGCTTCGTCGTAGCAGGCGAATCCCCGCCTGGAACGTTTTTTATCAAGCCAGGGGCTTCATCCGTGCAGTAAAATGCCGGAGAACCGGTGCCTGGTATTCAATGGAATATCCGCCAATATTCTCCCGGTCCTGGTATAACTCGATAATATTTTCAGCTACGTACTGCATTTGACTGTTGGTATAGACCCGCCGGGGAATCGCCAGGCGAACCAGTTCCAGATCAGGATAAACAACCTCACCCGTTTCGCTGTCTTCATGGGCAAACATGAGACTGCCGATCTCCACGGCCCGAATACCGGCATGGGTATACAATGACACCGTAAGGGCGATCCCTGGAAATTGTGATTGGGGGACATGGGGCAGGAAATTCTTGGCATCCAGATAAACCGCATGTCCTCCTGTGGGTCTCAGGATGGGAACGCCGGCATCGATGAGTCGATCGCCCAGCTCCTCGACCTGGGAAATGCGGTAGGCCAGGTAGTCCTCCTCCAACACTTCCTCCAAACCGCGGGCAATGGCTTCCATATCACGGCCAGCCAATCCACCATAGGTGGGAAACCCTTCGATGAGGATCAGACGGTTGGTGATCTGCTGGGCCAATTCGTCGTTATTGGTGGCAAAAAAGCCCCCCATGTTCACCAGCCCATCCTTTTTGGCGCTCATGGTGCAGCCGTCAGCATAGGAAAACATCTCCCTGGCAATATCCAGGATACTCTTGTCTCGATAACCCGCTTCCCTCATCTTGATGAAATAGGCATTTTCAGCAAAACGGCAGGCATCGATAAAGAAGGGGATGTCAAACTTGTGAAGCAGGGCGGCCGTTTCACGAATATTGGCCATGGAAACGGGCTGACCCCCGCCAGAGTTATTGGTCACCGTGAGCATCCCAATGGGAATGCGTTCAGGTCCGACCCTGTCGATCAGGGCTTGGAGCTTCTTGAGATCAATATTACCCTTAAAATCAGCAATAGCCTGGGTATCCTTGGCAATATCCACCACCAGATCCAGCGCCTGGCCGCCATTGTATTCCACGTTGGCCCGGGTGGTATCAAAGTGATTGTTGTTGGGGATCACCAGTCCTTTTGTGTCCTTGAGGATGGTAGAGAAGAGCAGGTTTTCTGCCACCCGCCCCTGATGGGTGGGGATCACATGCTTAAAGCCAAAGATCCGATTGACTACCTTCTCAAAATTAAAGTAGTTCTTGCTACCGGCATAGGATTCATCCCCGCGCATCATCCCGGCCCATTGATTGTCGCTCATGGCGCTGGTGCCACTGTCGGTCAACAGGTCGATATAGATCTTGGCTGCGGGAATATTGAAAACATTGTAGCCAGCATCCTGAATGATGCCAATACGTTCATAGTCTGTGGTTCTGGCAATGGGCTCAACAGTTTTGATTCGAAACGGTTCTGGTGGGTATTTCATGGTGACTCCGTTGAAACGGTTTTATTGAAAAGTAATGGGAAAAATCATTTGAAATGGAACGGGCTGCCCACGATAAATGGCTGGCTTCCAGGTCACCCTTTCCAGCACATTTTTAGCCTCTTCATCCAGATCAGGATAGCTGGAGACGAGCACATGAACATCTGTCAAAGCAGCATTGGCTTGAATGGTAAAGGCAAGATAGGTCGTGCCTGTGCGATTCATGGCCTTGGCCATTTCCGGATACTCCAGTTTCTGGTACAAGGCACGATAGCCATTGATTGGCTCCGGGGGGGAGGTCAATATGCGAAAATCACGTTCCTTGAATGCTGCGGGGAAATCAGGATATTCAGCAATCCACCCCTTGATCTCAGTGACCAGCGTGTCAGCAAGCTTGGGGTTGGTTTTCAGGAGGGATTCTGCCTTGGCATAGATCCATTGAGTACTGTCATCTAATCCCAATTGCTGGTAGCAGCCCAACAGCAAGGGGTAGATTTCCGGGTATTTTAAGGTTTGGTCATTTTGGATCAATGTTTCCAGATCAGTTTTGGCCTGTTCCAGCTTGTCTGCCTGTTGATGGAGGACCGCCCTCGCGGCTCGCGAGAAATAGTAAAAAGAATCGGCATTTTCTGGTTCTGGAATATCCACATCTTTCAGAGGGTTCATCATGCCTGCACAAGCAGCGAAGAAGAGGATGATGAAGCTAGCAAGCATAGTGCGTTTCAGTTTCATGTCAGGCTCCCTTTCCAAGAACAGTTGTAAAAAACTGGTCAATTTTAACCCAGAATTCAGGCTCATGGTGACAATTTGAATGACCGCGCCCCGGCATTTTCCAATAGCTGGCCTGTCCATCCCGAGCGGCCTGACTGAGTTTGTCTCCCTGGGAGGGCACAACCACCTCATCTTCA
>JGI11705J14877_10002042_pt1 | contig 11129 bp, 6 predicted proteins | sample Etolaghawater15m_FD_14877 | JGI IMG/M metagenome (IMG submission 14877) | reverse complement strand
TTCTTTTTCGATAACCTCTTCTTCTATAACCTCTTCTTCCTGTTCGACAGCCACCTCTTCATCGGCAACATCATCTGAAGTGGTAGCATCTTCTGTAGTGGTAGCATCTTCTGTAGTGGCAGCATCTTCTGTAGTGGCGGTATCTTCTGTAGTGGCGGTATCTCCTTCCGTTTCACCTACAGTTTCTTCAGCAACAGCTTCTTCCGTTTTCTCCTCTTCTGTGGTGTTTCCATCCACAGTCATTTCTATATTTTCCGATTCCTCGTGGAGGAGTTCATTTTTTAATTCTTCTGATTTTTGTTCTTCTGACATGAATATTTCCAGTTTCTATTCTCTGCCGGCATTCAACTTGAATTGTGGCAAAGGGTTTAGGGTTGATGTTTTTGTTTCTCAATATGATCGGCCATGATCTGAATCTGTTCTTCAAACGANAGGGAAGTGGTGTCAATCAGAATTGCATCGTCCGCTTTTTTTAGCGGATCCATTTCCCGATGGCTATCTGTATGATCTCTCTGCCTAACGTTTTCTAAAACATCCTCAAATGAAGGCTTTACATCTTCGGATCCCGATTGAGTGAGTTCCTGATATCGTCTGCGTGCCCTTTCCTCAACCGATGCATCCATATAAAATTTCAGATCAGCGTTTGGAAAAACGGCGGTGCCGAGATCGCGTCCGTCAGCAATAAATGCTCCCTGTTGTACAAGATCACGCATGTACTGGTTGACAAACTCTCTTACAAACGGCTTTTTCGCAATATCACTAACACAACCTGCGACAATCGGTGTACGAATTTGATTAGATACATCTTCACCCCTAAGAAAGACACGAAACTGATGATCCACAGCATGTGTCGTAATATCTACAGCGGATAGGATGTTCGTAAACTGTTTATCGTCTGGCCTGTCGGATTGCAGCCACAATAACGCAATGGCCCTGTAGATTGCCCCTGAGTCTAAAAAGGTCAGGTTGCATCTCGATGCCAATGCTTTTGCTGTACTGCTTTTTCCGGATCCTGCCGGACCGTCGATGACTATAATCATATTGCAAGTCGAGAAAAATAGACGATTTCATTGAAAGATTCAATCAATTCTTGAACATTATTTGTGAATGTGTTAATTTTCGAAGCTTACAAAGTCATCAAATCGATCAATTCAATCCGTAAATTTCATGCCACAACATAAATCAGCGATTAAAAGGCTCAGACAGAGCAAAAAAAGAAATGCTCACAACCGCTCTCGTCGGTCAACGATGAAAACCTTGATTAAGAGCGTTCTTGAAACTACTGACAAAGCTGAAGGGGAAAAAAGACTCCGGGATGCTGTCAGCTATATTGATCGTGTCAGCCTGAAAGGTATTATACACAAGAATAACGCGGCCCGAAAAAAAGCAGCCTTAACACGGCACGTTAATCAGCTCTGATTACTGCACCAAGCACAAAACCGACCGCAAAAGAGAGTCGAGACAATAGAGTTTTTTATTTCTCAAGGGACCTGTCATGAACAAGCGCGCATTGCTGGTAATTCTGGATGGACTGGGGCTTGATGGCGACCCCGGTAAAAGCGCCTTTGAACAAGCTGAAACACCCTATCTGGATCGTCTGTTGACAGACTATCCATCTGCAAGACTTATTGCCAGCGGAAAGGAGGTGGGGCTGCCAGAGGGGCAGTTCGGAAATTCTGAAGTAGGACATCTCAATATAGGTGCGGGTCGCATCGTTTGGCAAGAACTTTCCCGAATCAATATGGCTGTTGAGAACGGGAAATTCTTCCAGAACCAAATCCTTACAGATGCATTCAAAAAAGCACGGGATCGTGGAAAAGTTCATGTAATGGGACTCTTTTCCGATGGAGGCGTCCACAGTCATAACGAGCACCTTTTTGCACTAATGAAGATGGCAGTTCAACGCGAGGTGCCTAATTTCTATCTGCACGCATTTACAGACGGACGTGATACCTCCCCCACCGGTGGCCTTGGATACCTGCAAGAATTTGAAAAAGTCGCAACGAAACTTGGTGTCGGTAGTGTTGCATCGGTTGTTGGTCGTTATTTTGCTATGGACAGGGACCACCGTTGGGAACGAATCCAGAAAGCCTACGATCTGTTAGTCCATGGTCGCGGCACTCCATCCACACCCTCCGAGGTATTTGAGCAAAGCTACTCTCAGGGAATCACCGATGAGTTTATAGAGCCACATTGCTGTGATCCAGATCCGAGAAGCCGTATAGAGCCTGGAGACGTGGTTATCTTCTATAATATTCGAGGAGATCGTGCACGGCAAATCACCAAAGCTTTGATGCGACTAGAAACGAACCTGCCTTTTGAGCAGGCCGATCTGGATCTGCATTATGTAACCTTCACTGCGTACGATGAAACATTCGACAATCATGTGAATGTTGCATTTCCCCCTCAGCGTCTCGTCCATACCCTGGGCGAAGTAATTGCATCTCATGGGCTCAAACAGGTTCGGATTGCGGAAACCGAGAAATATCCACATGTGACCTACTTTTTCAACGGAGGCGAGGAAACTCCCAATATAGGAGAAGATCGAATTCTGGTAGCCAGCCCTAAAGTTGCTACCTATGATCTGCAACCGGAAATGAGTGCCGCTCAGGTAGCAGATAAACTGTGTGATGCATTAAACAGCGGAGTCTATGACCTTGGTGTGGTGAACTTCGCCAATCCCGATATGGTGGGTCACACCGGGAATTTTGATGCCGCTATCGAGGCTGTGGAATGTGTAGACCGTGAATTAAAAAAAGTGATCGAAACCGCACTCCGCTGTGATTACCGAATTTTGATCATATCGGATCATGGAAATGCAGACTGTATGATCCAGACTGATGGTTCTCCGCACACAGCTCATACAACTGCCCCCGTCCCTGTTATCCTTGTTACACCAGAAAATACCTTCGAAACCATCTCATCTGGAATTCTGGCAGATGTTGCGCCTACTCTTCTTACGCTCATGGAGATCCCGATCCCTGCTGAAATGACAGGGAAACCGCTCATCTAAGGCTTTCTCTAGCTGATTAGTAGTTATTCCCCATAATTATGGTGAGCTGGTGACAAAACTACTGCACGTTCTCGATCTAATTGCGATGTGTTGGCGGCTTACTTGACCGCTTCCCTGTGATTCGCTTGTGGAATTAAAAATAGAGAAGAGAAGATGGGAGATGTACGCCCGCCAGGACTCGAACCTGGAACCTACTGCTTAGAAGGCAGTTGCTCTATCCAGTTGAGCTACGGGCGCATCGTTTGAAATCCGGAGATTGCTGGATTTGCGGATGCAGACTCCTAAAGAAGCGCCACCACGTTTTCAATACAGAGACCCAAAGAATTAAGAGAAAGAATCCATGGTTAGTATACGAGTAAAAGTCGGGGAGACAGGATTCGAACCTGCGACCCTTCGCTCCCAAAGCGAATGCGCTACCGGACTGCGCCACTCCCCGAACATATCAATCAAAAAAGAGCATCAAATATAAACAACTTTGATACTGAAATCAATGAAAAGGATTCAACCATAAGAACAAATTTTACGCGCGACCGTGGCAAAGTCGCCCCTACCCTCCAAGCCCTTCTTCTATGAACCTTCTATAAAAGCGGAATTAAGATGCAATTAAGAGGAATTTTCCGTTCCTTTTGAACCACGATTTCTTTTTCTTCCTGCTCCGTTTTGGATTCATCCGAACGATCATTTACAGAACGGATCAACATTCATCACATATCCCACTATGTTCCATTCCTTGGCGACTCGCATCCATACCATTTGCATTCAGAGATTCTTAACAAAGTTTTCTGTATTTCTACTTTTTGCGTCTCTACTGAGTTTTGTTGTTCCGATGCACTCCCCAATGCTCGCACAAAGTATTCGAATTAGCACAGATGGATCCGAATCAACCCAAAACCAGTACACAATTGCCACGGGAAGGGATCGTAGTTTTTATCTGGAACGGGAAGATTTTTACGGCGCTCCGTTATCCAATCCGATATATAGCAATGTAGAAGTTGTTCGACTTTCCAGAAATAGAGCCAAAATAGGGCTATTGAGGGTGGATGAATCGATAGAACACATCATACTGGATGATGATGGAAATCTGTTGTCGGCATCGGTACATCCATTTTACGGAGAGGATCCAAGCCTTGAGATTTATACCTGGGACGACGGTCGTTCGGTGGTTCGGGAGAATGTGTCGAATTTTATGTTTTATGATGCGGGTGGAAAATTGCTTTTCCCCGTGTCGAATGCGTCCGGAAGCAGAGATGGGGAGGCGTTTTCGGAGCTTGCTTCCGATCCTGCGGGCGAAACTGTGGTGATCTATAATCCATCCATCCGAAGAGCCAATGGCTCATTTTCTTCCCGAGCAGCACTACTGAATCGTGCATCGGGTTCACTGTCGTCGTTTTACGGTATGCCTGACGAGCAAATTTATTATGTTGATGTGAGTCGATCCGGATCGTTTATCACGATTACGGCGGGGAAAGAGGGCGAAGACTCGAAGGTGATTGTATTTGACCGTTTTGGCAATCTTCTGTTTGAAAAAAAGCTTGATTTTGAGGCTACTCGAGCATCCTTTCTCGCGGAAAGTGATCAGGTGTTTGCGTATTCAGGGTCGCGCGCAGCTGTTTATGACGTAGATTCCTGGAACCGAATTGGTAGCAGTTCTGTTCGCAAAACGATTTTGACCGCCGGTTTTTTCCCTGAAGATGGATGGATTTTACTGTGCACCGGAGATCTGGAGGGGGATCGTGTAACAAACGTTGAATTTGTTGCAGTGGATGTGGTACAGCGAAAGATTGCAAGAGAGCCCTTGAACAGGAATCTATTGCGGACCAAAGTAGCCCCCTATTTCGAACCATTTTCAGAGAGAGATGGTAGCTTTTTTGTGCTACATGGCATGGGAATACCGGTGACGCTTCGCCCTACTTTTTAGCAGAATTTATAAAACGGCTTATATTGCTGTTCAGGAGTTTGCGTTTGCTTCCTTAGCTTCCTCTCCACGGGCTGCAGAATCAGCAGCTTTTTCAGAAGGTTCTGCATCTACCCAGTCGAAGGTAAGTCCATCTCTGGATCGGTTCATTTTGATTTTTATGGTCGATCCTTCCGGGTGATCCTGCCCCAGAATCTCCTCTGCAACAGGGTCCTCGATATATTTCTGTATAGCTCTTCGCAGTGGACGCGCCCCGTACTTTTGATCAAACCCTCGCTCGGCAATAAAATCAAGTGCCCCCTTGGTAACTTCAATTTGATAACCGATCTCAGAGACCCGCTTAAAGAGGTCGGAAGCGATAAGTTCGATGATTTGATGGATATCCTCTTTGGCCAATGGTTTGAATGTGAGAACATCATCAATTCGATTGAGAAATTCCGGATTGAATACTTTTTTGAGTGCCTCCTGTATGGTAGACTTCATTTTGGCATAGTCGAAGTCTGCATCTGATGAGGAGAATCCAATTCCTTTGCCCATATTTCGAATATCACGGGCACCGATATTGGACGTCATTATCATAATGGTATTTCTAAAATCCACTTTCCGGCCAAGGCTATCCGTGAGTACACCATCATCGAGAACCTGAAGTAAAATGTTAAAGACATCGGGGTGTGCTTTCTCAATCTCATCCAGAAGAATCACACTGTAAGGTTTCCTCCGGACTTTTTCGGTAAGAATACCACCCTCTTCGTACCCAACATATCCGGGAGGTGCTCCTACCAGGCGTGAAACACTAAATTTCTCCATGTATTCGCTCATATCTATTCGAATGAGTGCTTCCTCTTTGTCGAAAAGATATTTGGCAAGAACTTTGGCCATCTCTGTTTTTCCAACTCCGGTTGGGCCAAGAAAGATGAAGGAACCGATCGGGCGAGACGGGTCTTTTAGTCCGGCTCGTGTGCGCTGGATCGCACGTGTTAGTTTTTCGATCGCTTCGGACTGACCAATGATTTTTTTGTTCAGCTCCTCTTTCATTTTTAGCAGTTTCTGCCCCTCTTTCTGGCTGATTTTGTTTACCGGGACACCACTCATCATAGCTACAACTTCAGCAACATCATCTGCAGTGACATCAAAAACGATCTTTTCCGATTCTTTTTCCCATTCCTGCTGCGAATGCTCAAGTTCTTGTATGAGGCGTTTTTCATTGTCGCGCAGACGGGCAGCCTCTTCGAACCGCTGTTTTTTTACCATCGTGTTTTTCTCGGCACCGATCTTTTCAATCTGCTCCTCGAGCTCAAGAATTGATTCCGGAACGGAGATGTTCGAGAGGTGCACCCGCGCTCCTGCTTCGTCTAGCGCATCTATCGCTTTGTCCGGGAGAAAATGATCGGTAACATAACGGTCCGTGAGGCTCACACAAGCTTGAATGGCATCTTCGGAGTACTTAACGCTGTGATGCTTTTCATACTTGTTTTTGATCTGCTCCAAAATTTCGAGTGTCTCTTCCGGAGAGGTCGGATCCACCATGATTTTTTGGAACCGCCGTTCGAGAGCTCCGTCTTTTTCAATAAACTGACGGTATTCATTGAGTGTGGTGGCACCGATAGCCTGAATTTCACCTCGGGCAAGCGCTGGCTTGAGCATGTTAGAGGCATCGAGGGATCCACTTGCGCCCCCAGCTCCCACGATGGTATGAAGTTCATCAATAAATAGAATGACATTGTCGGTTTTTTCCAACTCGGTCATTACCGCTTTCATTCGCTCTTCGAACTGCCCCCTGTATTTTGTACCTGCAACCAACGCTGCCAGATCAAGTGCAATAACTCTCTTATCAAACAGAACTCTGGACACCTTCTTCTCTATGATTCGTGAAGCAAGACCTTCTGCAATCGCTGTTTTTCCCACACCTGGCTCGCCAATCAGTACAGGGTTGTTCTTTTTCCGGCGACTTAGAACCTGGGCAACTCGCTCGATCTCTTTTTCACGGCCGATGATCGGATCCAGACGATCCTCTTCGGCCAGCTGCGTGAGATCCCTTCCAAACGTATCGAGAACTGGTGTTTTTGATTTTTCTTTTTTGGTTTCGGAACTGCTACCTTTTGAGCTTCGGGAGGATGGCGTGTCACCAATGTCGGATTTAATCTCGCGGATGTTGTCCGTTCTTGTGCTGCCGGAAATAATCATATCAAGTTCTTCCCGTACTGCATCGTACGATACATTGTACTGGTGTAAAATCTGAGCGGCAATATTCTCTTCATCTCGCAACAAGGAGAGCAAAAGATGCTCGGTACCGATCGTTTCACTCTTGTATAATTTGGCTTCGAGGTAGGTAATTCTGAGTACTTTCTCCGCCTGTTTTGTGAGAGGTATGTTACCAACCGTTACATTGCCACCTGTTCCGCGTACGGTGTCCTCGATCGTTTTTTTAAGTTTGGACAGATCGCATTCCAAATTTTTTAAAATTCGGACAGCTACCCCATCGCCGAGGCGAACAATCCCAAGGATCAAGTGTTCGGTACCGATGTAATCATGATTCAGACGTATTGCTTCTTCACGACTAAACTGAATAACGTCTCTGACTTTGCTGGAAAAATTTCCCTCCATATGGCGTAATATCCTCTTTGATGCGATTTTAAATTAATTCAGTAACGGTTCCGATCAACGTTTCTTGCAAAATAATTTATCCTGGTTTCGGATCTGAGCTCGTGCACCAGATATCAGACACAGTACATATCAGACATAATACGATCTCTGAGTGAATGACCAAGGCTGTTAACTCTTTCAGAAAGTATCGTTGAAGATGCCCAAATGCAACACACATTGGCATGATTTTTTCAATTTTGCGCGACACTGCATGACAGATGAATTAGATCTGTAAGAGACAAATTGACTGCTTTAGGAACTGGGATCAAAAATGCCCCTGTATTGGAACATACCCTTGCATATGCACGAAATAAAAAAAGCTGACACTGCAAATGCAACATCAGCTTTTGGCGATCCGGACGAGACTCGAACTCGCGACCTCCTGCGTGACAGGCAGGCGTTCTAACCAACTGAACTACCGGACCATTTTTTCAAGATTTCAAAGATAGGCAGGGGGAACCCTCAATGTCAATACCTTCAGTTACAAACTTATCTGCAAGTTAGGGCAAATTCATGGAATTCAAAGAATTATTTTTCAGTTTACGTTGCAAAATGTCACAGGAACATCTTATCTTTGGAGTCTATTTGAATTTTTCAAATATCGAATTTGAAATACTGAATAAGGCGACATGGCCGAGTGGTTAGGCAGAGGTCTGCAAAACCTCGTACAGCGGTTCGAATCCGCTTGTCGCCTCGGACTTGTTGCAATTTGCAGACAAATCTTCCTGCCGCGTTCGTCTAGGGGTTAGGACGCCGCCCTTTCACGGCGGTAACACGGGTTCAAATCCCGTACGCGGTACTTCATCGGAATCGATCGGCAATCGGAATCGATCGGCAACAGCCGACTTTGTTTTTGCAACGTTTCGTTGAAAAGTCTCATTCTCAGAACGAAGCATTTCACGAATGCCTTTTCCGGAAACATTTCTTGATGGAGCCCGTAGCTCAGTCGGTTAGAGCGCCAGGTTGTGGCCCTGGAGGCCGTGGGTTCAATCCCCATCGGGCTCCCATCAATCATTCGCCGCGTTCGTCTAGGGGTTAGGACGCCGCCCTTTCACGGCGGTAACACGGGTTCAAATCCCGTACGCGGTACTATCCGGTCTGATAAAAATTCAGACCGGATTTTTTTTACCCTATTTTTCTGGACTTCTCCCCCCCTTTAATTCCGGCTTACAAAATGGGTTTTGCCGGGCACATCCTCCTTGAGTGAAGCCTTGAGAATCGTATCCCGTCCATATGTATTGTTGACACAATCTGTCGCCATGTAAAGCATTTTCATCCCTTCATCTTCCGTAAAAAAGATCTCTTTTTGATGGATCTCCTGCATCTCAATTGTATGCAGACCTACCCCCCGAATCTTCTCTCCCTGCCGCACCGCCGATTCGGTCCGTTGCATGGCAATGGGAAGGCACGCGCGCAGTACATAGTCATCCAGATTAGTAAATCCCGGTGTCGCGAATGCAAAAGAAAATCCGCGCCGAACCTCTCCCTGGTACCGGATATGGCATCCCCATTGCCTGGCCTTTCGGTCGTAGCCCCGGAGACGATAACAAACCTGCCGGACAGCCTTCACAATCTCCCCTTTTACTTGCGGAAGGTCCACCGTCCAATCGCTGAACGTATGCATATAACTTACCTCTTCGGGAATGTGATGCTCATGGTCCAGAATCCGTGCCCGATCCCGCCCGGTTACAATTTCGAAGAATAATTGCCCTTGCATCGCCCCGAAAAGTTTTCGGAAAACACCGGGTCCTGTCTTGTGGGCATCTCCGATCGTTCGCACTCCCCTTTGCAACAACTTTCGGTAGCGTCTCGACCCAATTCCCCAAACCTCATCCAACGGAAGCGAGAAAAGATGCTCCGCCGCATCATCTGGTGTCAAAAGGATCATCATTCCGTTTGGCTTACGAAGATCAGAGGCCAGCTTGGCATATGTTTTACTCGTTGCAATCCCCACCGAAGCGACCAGTCCAAGCTTTCGGTAGATCTCCCCTTTCAGACGTTTTATATAATCCTCCATCTCCCTGCGGCCCCGCTGGAGCAGGAACGTGACATCCATGAAGTACTCGTCCATAGAGTAGCGTTCTACCTCCGGTGAATAATGATCCATAATCGTCTGAAGCGCCCTGCTAATTCCTTTGTATTTGTCGTAATCGATCTGCAGAAACACCAGATAGGGGCAGATGGATGCCGCTTCGAATGCGCTCATAGCCGTTTTAATACCCAGAGACCGCGCCTCATAACTTGCTGTTGCCACAATTCCTCGCGGGGTCCCATCTGGCTTCCTCCACCCTCCCATCGCCACCGGAAGCCCGTACAGATTGTAAGCCCGTTGCTCTACCTGGGCGTAGAAACAGTTCATATCCAGATGCAGGTAGAGGCGCCGGCGAAGGCTCATATGCTGATGGTCGCGCGCCACCGTACTGTACAGCGTAATGCGATGTACGTCCTCTTCCGTGTGATAAGGTTTTCGTTTGCGCGGATCCATACATCAAAAATAACACTCTTTTACATATATCACACATATATTTTTAGGGCAATAGAGGAACCCCTTGCTATATGTGCAATTTATGTGTAAAATCGGGGGAACTTTTTCCCGTATACATCATGAATAAAGAGAATGAATGAAGAGAACTACCCCTCCGTACATGTACTAACCGTATTCCGCGGATTTCCATCCGATCACCTGGCATATCATATCACCCCGTACCGATTTGAAACACAGAAAGGGGATGTTCACAAGGTACATCACATCCGTCAGATGCACCGGCAAAAAGTGGGGAAAGGAGAACATTATCACTATGTGATTTTGACACAGGAACAGCGATACTTTCATCTGGTGTTTGACACCAATACCCTGATCTGGCGACTGGTCCAGGAGGTAGACGAGATGCTTTTTTTTAACGAGTAAAGAGATGATGAACAGAAATACGGGCAACTACAAACCCTGCTGCGTGAGTTGCTATATGAGTTGCTATGTGAGTTCCAGCCCCTCCAGGGCAAGGATCTCAGTAAGCTTCTCCATGCCAAGTCCCTCTCGCATCAGTACAGGAGTATCACCGGTGAGATCCAACATGGTAGTTTCCATCGCCTGCAGGGGTTGCTCTGTGTCTGCTATAAGATCCACCAGCCGGTCAAACCGGCTTAGATACATTTCGCGGTCAGGGGAGTCTGGGCTGCCAAACTCTACATCCGGTAATTTTGCCGTGATTGCCAGAACCGGTCTGCCAAGTGCTTCCGTCATTTTGCGACAAACTGCATCATCGGGCACGCGAATACCAACAGTCCGTTTTTTGGGATGCATTAGCAGGCGTGGCACCTCCCGGGTTGCCGGCAATATAAAGGTATAGGGACCCGGGATAAGGCGACGGATCAGTTTGAAGGCCGTATCATTCAGAACGGCGAAGACAGAAGCATGCTCCAAGCTGTGACACATCACTGTGAGATGGTCGTTTTTGTCCATCCTGCGGATGGCGCGAATCCGGTCCATCCCTTTTTTATTCTGATAATCGCAAACAAGTGCATACTGACTGTCGGTGGGGATCATCAGCACGGATCCTT
>JGI11705J14877_10002040_pt1 | contig 11135 bp, 7 predicted proteins | sample Etolaghawater15m_FD_14877 | JGI IMG/M metagenome (IMG submission 14877) | reverse complement strand
ATGTTCTCTCCCAATCCATACGCTGCGTTGATAAAAACCACATCTTTAAATCCTGTTTCTGAATCGATGGAGAACATCACCCCACTTTCACCCACATCACTTCTGGCCATCTTCATCACCACCACACTTAAATAAACTTTTAAGTTATCAAATCCATGTACAAATTTGTAGTGTATAGAGCGATCGGTAAAATTTGAAGCTAGACAACGCTTGTAAGCATCAAGCAATGCATCCAAACCATGAATGTTCAGGTAACTCTCATTCTGACCGGCAAAAGAGGCTTCGGGAGAATCTTCGGCAGTAGCTGAACTTCTCACTGCAAGACTTACCTCTGCTCCGTATTGGGTGATAAGCCCTTCATACGCATGACGTATCTGTTCTATCAAAATATCTGGTAGTGTGCATTGGTCGATGATCTCTCTACAACGTTTTCCTCTTTCTTGCAACTGCGTTACATCATCAGGATCGAGGTCATCTAACAGCGTATGTAGCTGATCCCATGCGTCATTGCTATCTAGTACAGTACGGTATGCCTCTGCTGTAATAGCAAAACCATTAGGTATACGTATGCCTTCTTGGCTAAGATTTTGATACATCTCGCCTAAAGAAGCATTTTTCCCGCCTACTAGATCAACATCTTTTATACTAAGTTCATGAAACCATTTGATATACTCAGACATGGGTTATCCTTTCCATTATTCTACTCATATATGCGCATTCATGTCAACTATGCTATAATCATTTTATGTTAAACGAATTAAAAGCACTAGTGATTAAACCATCTATACACCATCATAGCTACACTCATTTAGCTTGTGACGATACTGTTCCTTATCAATTTAGTATACTCTGCTGGAATGTGCATAAAAATAATGACACCTTTTCCTTTTCTAACTATATTGAAGACTTTTCAAAAAGAAAACCTGTTGACTTTTTCGTGTTTCAAGAAGCAAATTTTAAACATGAAATGGAGTTAAACCTTCCAAGTCTTACTTACAGCGCTGCGGCTAATTTGGAAAAAAATGCTGCTTTTTATGGTGTTTTAACCGCGAGTAAATGTAAGACAATGCACAGCAAGCCTTTTCTTTCACGGGGCAAAGAACTACTGTTTGGTCCACATAAAAGCTTACTTTTAACCAGACACTCTTTTGAAGATGGCTCTGATTTATGGATCTTAAATCTACATGCTATTAATTTTAGAGAAAATCGGCATTATTATAAAGAGATAGACCATATGATAAAGATTATCGATGATTATCATGGAGCGATGATTATCGCGGGTGATTTTAATTCTTGGAATAAAAGCAGAATGAAATTCCTTCATGCAAAAATGAAAGAACTAGATTTGACACCTGTACCCTTTTCACAAAGTGACAAGGTGAAGTCTTTCATGAAAAATCATTTGGACTTTATTTTTTATAGAGGGATTGAACTTGTTGAACACAGCATAGAAAGAAACCATAATTTGTCTGACCATCATCCTTTATTTGCCAAATTTACCCAAAAATAATAATTATTTGATCTCATTTTTCACTGCATTGAGTAAAACACGATAGGTATTTCGATTAAAAAGATAGCTCTTTGCATTGAACAGACTTTCAAACATGATCTTCCAAAGCATTGAAAAGTTTTTATCGTTTCGGGCATCACAAAGCTGTGTTTGCATCTGATATTCAAGTTCACTTAACGCTTTAGCATGATGTACATACGCTTTAAGAATGCTATACTCAACACCCACTTCCTTAAAATCATTGACTAGCTTTATGATACTCGCTTCTCTCTGTGTGTAGTCATTTTCATTTAGGGGCAGTAAAATGCCGTCATTTAACAGCGTTTCTAAAAGGGTAGTATCTACATGAAAATGTGCTATAAACGCTTTTTTGGTGAAATGCCTGGCATCCAAAGGAATCTCACTAAGTGTATGCATCAAAGGCTGCAGCATAGTAGCTGAACTTGAAAAAGACTGATTTTGATTCTGTAAAGCAAATTTTATCTGTTCATTNGTACTGCCTATCTGCTCTTTCATATATTTGATGTAACGAATACGTTCNATATGTTCATCACTGTATCGGTGGACGTTTGATTTGATTTTTTTTGCTTCTGGAAGNAGNCCCTCTTTGATGTAATACAATATCGTTGATTTTGGGACATGTGTCTTTTCTACAAGTTCAGATATTTTATATTCCAACATTTAGCCTTTAATGATTAATTTTAATTTAAGTATCATAGCATATAATTCAAAACGTTAAGTTTAACTTTACGTTTTATAAATGATTGTTATACGAAGGAAAAAAATGGGACACATAGATTTACTCGCAAGTGAAAAACAATCATGAAATATATATTTGGTCTAGTAAAAAAAGTTCTCATTGGCATTTGGGACTTCTTTTTCTTTTTCTTCGGCATGCCTTATGAAGAACAAGCCAAAAAACTAGACTGGGATGAAAAAGACGCAACGTTTAGAGGACCCGAAAATCCAAAAACTAAAAAAACACATTACAGAGCAAATAAAGTGAGTAAAAAATAATGAAATTAACAAAAATATTCTTCTTGGTTCTCTTTACGACTATCCTAGTGAACGCTTCGACCATGTTTACATTAAGTGGTGTAAACAAACTCTATCTTGTCGTAGAAATATCTGGTAACACCGTACCAAAATCATATAAAAGTACGATTTTGGAGAGCTTAAAAACAACAACAGATGAGTTAAAAATCGATACAAAAGGCTATGATCCAAGATCTTTAGCTGTACTCATCAATGAAACAAAAGTCAATGAAACCACTGTTGTGAATATACAACTGCTTGTCGGTGAAGAAGTGAAGCGTTTGGAAAGCGACGAAAAGACATTTGCACTGACATATCAAAGTATGGGTCGGTTTTTGTACAATGAGGGTGATGACATAGAAGACAAGTTTGATGATACTTTTGATACGATGCTTTCAAAATTTTCCGAGCAATACACAGAAGAAAATAAAAAGATCAAAATAGTGAATATAGATCAAAATCATTTTGCTTCAGCGATGGGTTACGAAACCAATTTTGAAGAAGCGATGAAAAAGTCTAAAAAATTACAAAAAAATGTGATGCTTGTATTGGTATCGAACTACTGTCCTTGGTGTCGTAAATTTGAACAAAGAGTACTTTTAAAAGACGAGGTCAATGCGATCATACAAAAAAACTATATACCACTCATACTCAACAAAGAAAAAGACCCTTTCCCCAAAGCATTTGATACAGGTTTTACCCCTATCATCCATTTCATAGACCACAAAACACAAAAAAGTTATAAAAGTGTGATCGGGTACAACAATAAAGATGAATTTACTTACATCCTTAAAACCGATACTTCAGCGCAGTAAAGAGAGATCTTTACTGCAAAAATAACATTATTTTTTTTGGAGGAACGTGCTACGGTACATAGACCAAAACATCACTGCTTGTCTCTCTCAAAATATACGTTGCCACACTTCCTAATAACGCATTGAGACCTACAGTACCGCGTGACCCCATCACAACAAGGTCATAAGAACCCTCTTTGATATAATTGATGAGCGTCTCTTTCGTATAAAGTTCTCCATCGATCACCTTCCCTTTTTTTACAGAAACATCTTTCATAAATTCTTTTAAATCATTTTTGGCACAAGATTTTGCCACATCATTATATTGTGAAAGATCACGACCTACCATCGCATAAGGCCCTTCCATATAAATCGTTTCGAATGCATGAACTATACTTATTTTGGCAGTAGGAAAGATATCTTTTGCAAATACGATACTCTGCTTTGATTGTATTTGAAAATCTGTTGGTGCTATAATCTTTTTATACGGATTTTTTACATTGTTTTTCACGATCAACACGGGCAAATGACTTTGATGTGCTACTTTTTGTGCGGTTGTACCTAAAAAACTTTTTCTTCCCTTTTTCTTACTATGTGCACCGATGACAATCATATCTGTTTGATTGAGTTTAGATTCATAGAGTATGATATCTTCTGCATTGCCTTCTTTTACAAAGACAAAATAAGGGACTTTAAACTCTCTGTTCAACACCTTTATCTTTTTTTCTATCGACTCCACGATACGCTCTTTATCGATGACTATATCTTTAGAATCCAAATAAACTGGTGCTTCCAACCAAGGTGTACGTACCGCATGAACAATGAAAAGTGTTGCTTTATGTTCATTGGCTAAACTTAAAGCTCTTTTTAAAACATTATCTGATTTTTCAACCACATCCAACCCTACAAGTACTCTTTTTAATTCTTTCATCAAATTACCACCTTTTAAAATTTTAGCATATGTATTACACCTATATATTTTTATTCTACTCTTATAAAACTTAATAGTGCAACTCAGACACATTAATGAAATTGTTAAATGAAAGAGAGTAAAATATAGATGATTTGAAATAAATAAAGATGGACTTTTACACAGTCATAAAAAGAGGTTTAGCATCCATTTTCATACAAAAAATATTGAGCAGACATTCTCACTCTTGGAAACAAACAATTCTGGTTTATCTACGCAAGAAGTAAAAAACCGACAAGAGCAATATGGTCTCAATATTTTACCATCAAAATCTGATTTGAAAATTTTTGAACACTTTTTACAACAGTTTAAAAGTCCTATCATTTATGTGTTGCTTCTGGCATCTTTTATGGCGCTTGTGATTCAAGAATATACAGATGCCGGCTTCATTCTTCTAGTGTTATTTCTTAATGCTCTCATCGGTACCTATCAAGAGTATTCTGCTTCCCAAAAAGCGAAACTGCTTCAAAACCTTATCAAAACAAATGCTATGGTCGTACGAGACGGTATCATACAGGAGATAGATAGCCAAGATATTGTGATAGGTGATATACTGGTCTTTGAACCGGGTACGAAAGTAGCGGCTGATATCAGAATGGTGGAAACCAAAAACCTTCTGGTGGACGAATCATTACTCACCGGTGAGTCTATGGATGTCTATAAAGATGCATTATTTCTCAGTGAAAAGAATGATCTTCTTATGGCAGAACGAAAAAATATGCTCTTTGCCGGTACCTATATTTCCAGCGGAAGAGGTAGAGGTATTGTGACTGCTACGGGGGAAGAGACGCAAGCGGGTAAAATTGCTGCACTACTCAACAAAAAAAGTAAAGCCAAAATTCCTTTACTTGAAAAAATGGAAAAACTTTCATTTACCATCTCTGTCGTTATCGGTAGTATGGTAGTCATACTTTTTGCGATAGGTTTACTCAAAGGGATGGAATTTTACGCACTCTTTCTTTTTTCTGTAGCACTTGCAGTCTCGACCATACCGAAGGACTTCCTGTCGCCATCACGGTTGCTTTAACCTCTGCTTCTTTAGCCATGTCCAAAAAAAATGTCATCATACGAAAATTGGCTGCTATCGAGGGACTAGGAGCTTGTACGCTTATAGCCAGCGATAAAACAGGTACATTAACACAAAATAAATTGAGTGTAGAGTACTTTATATCACAGACGCAAGTGTATGATACCAATACCCTCAATGAAGCACATGATAAAGTTTATCTAGCTTCCATACTCTGCAATGAAATGCATTATGAAACATCAAAAGACGGAGATGTGAATTTTTTTGGAGATCAAGTCGATATCGCGCTCGCACAGTTTGCAGTCAATGCAAATGAATCTTATATTACAAATGCAAAATCATATAGAAAGATTGATGAGATACCTTATGAACCTGTTAACAGATTTTCTGCAGTGATGATGGAACTGGATGATACTCTATTTCAATTTAGCAAAGGTTCTCCTGAAACCGTACTTGAACACTGTACTCTCACAGAAGAAACAAAAAAAGAGATACTAAACGATGTCGATGCATGGGCACATAAAGGATATAGAACCATAGCACTGGCATATAAAGAGTCTGTAGATGAATCAACCATTAATCTCAAAAATTTTACCTATCTTGGTTTTGTAGCCATCATTGATCCTGTGAGAGAAGAAAGTCCTGAAGCCATCAAAAAGGCACAGGAAGCGGGTATTAAAGTCGTGATGATCACAGGAGATCACCCCAACACAGCATTTTGCATTGCCCAAGAACTTGGTATTGCTTCATCAGAACAAGAAGTGATGAATGACAAAGCGTTACGCCTATGGGAAGACCATGGTGCAAAAGCAGAAGAGATCAAAGACAAAAGCGTCTTTTCACGTGTCTCTCCAGCACAAAAAATGAAAATTGTGATGGCATACCAAACACTTGGACACTACGTTGCAGTCACAGGAGATGGTGTCAATGACGCCCCTGCACTTAGACATGCAAATATTGGTGTAGCCATGGGTGAGAGTGGTACAGATATTGCCAAAGCCAGTAGTGACATTATTTTGACAGATGATAATTTTACGTCCATTGTGAGTGGCATTGAAGAAGGAAGACGGGCGCATGACAACATTAGAAAAGTTATCTATTTACTCCTATCTACAGGTTTTGCAGAGCTTGTCCTTGTGATGCTCTCTTTTATTACCGGACTGCCCTTACCTCTGCTTCCTGTACAATTGTTATGGCTAAATCTTGTGACCAATGGGATCGAAGATGTCATGCTTGGATTGGAAAAAGCAGAACCGGGTCTCTTAAAAAGAAAACCAAGATCACCTAAAGAACCTATATTCAACCCTCTCATGCTAAGACGCATCTTTGTAGGAGGCTTGTATATCGGTGTTGTTTCTTTTGTACTGTTTTATTTTTTACTACAACATGGAGAAAGTGTCGAGAGTGCAAGAAACATCATACTGTTACTGATGGTACTCTTTGAAAACGTACATGTATTTAATGCCAGAACTGAAATCAACTATCTTCATAAATCGGCTACAAAAGCAGTATGTTTTTAATTTTATGGGTTATCTTTACCCAGCTTTTACACATTGCTTGTATGCATATTCCTTTTATGCAAAACGTACTTTCGACACAGCCCGTCTCTTTTGATATATGGATTGAACTGGCGATGATCGCGATTGGTTTATTGGTGGTAATGGAAATAGATAAATGGATAACATTCAGAAGCGTAAAAAGTAGTATATAATACAACATAATATTTTGGTTTGAACATGATGAAAGGATCAAAGTTAATGAAGCGAAGTAACAGTAGAAGAATCGTGATCATAGGTGGCGGTATAGCTGCAGTATATCTGGCGAACGGTATCAAAAAACTGGATGCTTCTGTAGATGTGCTCATCGTATCGGAAGAAGCGTATTCACCTTATGACAGGATACACCTTTGTGCACTCGTAGACCATAGTGCAACGATAAAAGAGATATCTCTACCTCTTGATCCTACCGTACAAATAGTATTGAACGAAAAAATACTTTCTATCGATAAACAAACAAAAAGAGTATTTTCAGAGCACTCCGCTTTTGCTTATGACACACTTATCATTGCCACAGGCTCTAGACCACAAACACTTTTTGACATTAGTGGACTCAAAAATGCTGCTGTCTTTCGAAGTGCCGATGATTGTAAGAAGATCTCTGAAGGTATACAGGACAGAGAAGTGGTCATCGTAGGTTCAGGGCCTATAGGTTTAGAGCTTCTGGAGACACTCAATAAAATGCAGCGTGTTAGACACATCACCCTTCTCGTACGCGGTGATGCTCTTTATGACAAAGATCTCTCTCCACAGGCAAGAAAAGAGATGGAATCTGCGTATCTTCAACAGGGTAAAATAACCATCTCCTATGAAGATGAAATGATAGATAAACAGATTGAAAATGATGAAATCACACTTTTAAAGACAAAAAAACTGGAAATACCTCACCCCTATGTCATTTTTGGTGTGGGCATCAAACCTAATATTGATTTTGCAAGAGATGTATTGGCCTGTGACAAAGGTATCTTGACCAACAACAAAATGCAGACAGAAGATGCAAATATCTATGCCGTAGGTGAAGCAGCGCAAGTTAAAGAGATCAACTTTATAGCGGGACATGTCAAAGAGTGCACACTTCAAGCAGATGTAGCCATTGCAAACTTATTAGGCTTAGAAAAAAAGACTTTTCATCTTGAAGTAATGATAGATATGCTTAAAGTCGACAAATATGACCTCATAGAAGTAAGATCTCCCCACTATTCACCCCATTTTGAAAAGATATTACTTACTTCAGACAAAGATCACCGTATAGATGAGTATTTTGTAGAAAATGACAAACTGACGCGCTTCATAGGGATTAACTCCAATGTAGATATAGGATATATAGCATCTCTCATGCAAGCGTCGAAAAATGTCGATCCTACATATCTCTACCAAAATAGACTTATAGGCGAAAGAGGTAGACTGATATGCTCTTGTGAGCATGTTTACTATCAAGATATCATCGATACGGTAGTTTCACATGGTGTAGAAAATTTTCTTGAGTACGGAGTATTCTCTCAAGCAGGTCGTGTATGCGGTAAATGTAAAAAAATGGTTGCAGATATTATCCAAGATTCACAGCATCTCATCGATCCCAATATGCCCAAAATAAGTGCTGAAGACCGTCAAAGAGAAAAAGAGATAGCTTTAGCTCAAAAGCGTATAGCTAAATACAATAAACTCCACCCNNAAAACCAAATGGATTCTGAACAGCTCACTTCATCTTTAGATGCATTTGATATCACTAGTAAAGAGGTTAATAGCTGGATATCGATGGTCACAGCAACCATGCAACTTCATCCCGAATTTGAAGGGGTCATTAAAGAGGGTATCCATAACTTAAACCGACTCCCTATTATTTGGCTGGAACTGGCTGACTGTTCAGGAAACTCTGAAGCATTTATCAAATCTTCACACCCTGGAATCGCGGATTTGATCTTTGATTATATTTCACTTGATTATCATGAGCTTTTGATGAGTGCGAGTGGCGATCAAAGTGAGAGTGTTTTAGAAAATATCATCAAGGAACAAAAAGGCGCATATGTACTCATTGTCGAAGGAGCCATTCCCATGGCGATGGAAGGGAAATATCTTCGCATAGGCCCCAAAGGGGAAACAGGGCTTGAAATGTTGCAAAAATGTGCCAAAGATGCCGTATTGATCCTCTCTGTAGGGTCTTGTGCTTTTGATGGTGGAGTCGTTGCTGCAGCACCGAACCCTACAGGTGCTGTGGGTGTGTCTGAAGCCCTTGGTAGAAATGATATCATCAATCTACCAGGCTGTCCGGTCAACCCTATCAATATTGTAGGAACCCTTCTGTCTTATTTGATGTTTGAAGAGCTACCTGCACTTGATCAGTTCAATCGACCGCTTTGGGCGTATGAAGGCAGGATACATGACAACTGTGAGAGAAGAGGCCATTATGAACTTGGAGAATTTGTCCAAGAATGGGGTGATGAAGGTGCTCAAAAAGGATGGTGTCTCTTTGAAATGGGATGTAAAGGTCCTTATGCCCATGCGAACTGCCCTACCATGAAATTTAACCAAGGAACAAGTTGGCCTGTACAGGCAGGACACGGATGCATGGGTTGTGTAGAGCAAGGCTTCTTTGACAAATATGCCAATGAAAGAAAAATCGAGGAAGAAAAGTGAAAAAAATAGTCATAGACCCCATCACAAGAATTGAGGGCCACTTAAGGGCAGAGGTTGAGATAGATGAAGAAGGTGTTATTAAAGAAGCCTATGTCAGTGGACAACTTTTTCGAGGAATTGAGATCATCTTACAAGGTAGAGATCCAAGAGATGCGGGTTTATTGGCTGGAAGAATCTGTGGTGTTTGTACCAATTCTCATTTCAGAGCTGCGGTAAGTAGTGTTGAAAATGCTTATGACATTATACCACCTCAAAATGCTGAAATCATCAGAGACCTCATGTCACTTGCCCTTTTTATTCAAGACCATGTGACACATTTTTATCATCTTCATCTCTTAGACTTTGTAGATGTTACCAAAGCATTGGAAGCAGACCCAAAGATGACAAGCAAAACAGCGCATCTCTATGCTTCTCAACCTTATGCAAATTCCCATGCACACTATGTCTACGTGAAAGAGAAGTTGGCAAAGTTTGTAAGTTCAGGAAGATTGGGGCCTTTTTCCAATGGATATTGGGGTCACACTGACTATAAACTTACCCCTGAAGAGAATTTACTTCTACTTTCACATTATCTTGAAGCCTTAAAATTTCAATCTGACATTTCAAAAGCCATTGCCATATTCGGATCAAAAACACCCCACCCTCAAACCATTGTAGTTGGCGGTATCACTTCTGTAGCAGATATGTTAAATCCCCAAAGGTTAAATGATTTTATCTTTATTCTCAAAGAAGCCAAAGGCTTTATAGACCGTGCTTACATCCCAGATATGAAACTCCTTGCAACAGCTTACAGGGATGAAATAAAATCTGCTTCAGGTAGAAGTGCAGGGAATTTTCTAAGTGTAGGCGGCTACTGCTTTGATACTGAAAATCTACTTTTTGAAAATGGTGTCATTTATAACCATGATTTTGAAAATATAGAAAATTTTGATTCACAGTTGATTACGGAAGAAGTAGAAAGAGCATGGTACAAAGATGACCAGCCTTACTACACTGACCTCAATAAAGATGGCACACTTAAAACTGCCCAAAAAGATGACAAATACTCATGGATTAAAGCCCCTAGATACGATGGTAAAACGATGGAGTCAGGACCACTTGCAAGGGTCTTGATCTCCTATGCACAGGGTAATCGTTTTATCAAGCCATTTGTAGATGAATTTTTAACATTTTGTAATTTAGAACTTTTAGATCTCTCCACCACTGTAGGTAGAAATGCTGCTAGAGCCATAGAAACAGCCTACCTCTCTGAATATATCTTTAAATTTATCAATAAACTCGTCCAAAACGTTAAATATTATGATACGAAAACTTGGACAAAATATGCCTTTGAAACCATAGCAAAAGAAGCAAACGGGAAAACATTTTTAGAGGTACCAAGAGGGGTATTGTCCCACTTTATCAACATTGAAGATCAAAAGATTAAAAACTATCAAGTCATCGCCCCAACCACTTGGAATGCATCGCCAAAAGACAGTAAAGGTCAAAGAGGCCCTTATGAAGAAGCACTCATAGGCATCAAACTTGATGACCCTTCACGGCCACTTGAAGTGTTAAAAGTATTACACTCCTTTGATCCCTGTCTTGCGTGTGCTGTACATGTAATGGA
>JGI11705J14877_10002038_pt1 | contig 11136 bp, 15 predicted proteins | sample Etolaghawater15m_FD_14877 | JGI IMG/M metagenome (IMG submission 14877) | reverse complement strand
TATCTTTTTTTCGCAACCAAAAACGGCTTCATGAAATGCCAATGGAAGTTCTATCTCAAAGTCCAGGGCATACTTTTGACCTGGGTCTCTTCGTGTGCGACCAAATCCACCACCAGAACCACCAAACATAGAGTTGAACATATCCATAATATCATCCATATTTCCACCACCAAAGCCACTGCCCATACCACCTTGACCTTCAAGACCGGCTTTACCATAGCGGTCGTAGATACCTCTTTTTTCTTCATCACTGAGTACTTGATAGGCTTCATTCACTACTTTAAATTTATCTTCTGCTTCTTTGTCATCAGGATTTCGATCTGGGTGGTACTTCATCGCAAGTTTTCTGTACGATTTTTTAAGTTCGGCACCTGAACAGTCTTTACTGACTTCAAGTACTTCATAATAATCTAATTCTGTCATTGCTATTTCTCCATAGTTCATTCATTATATTTTGGGGGATAATTTGGCGAATTCTACCATAATTTAGTTATAATCACAAAAAACATTATAGTAGGTAGTTCATATGGTTGTACATATCGTGACATTTCAGTTTAAAGAAGAAAATAAGAAAGCCAACATTATACAGGCAAAACAGATGCTGGAAAACCTTATGGGCGCGGTACCTACACTTCGAAGTATAGATGTAGGCGTGAATTTTGTGTGAATTTTGCTACAGAGGAACGTGCAATGGACTTGAGTATTATTACGGTATTTGAAAGTAAAGAAGGCCTTAATGCTTATGCTGTACATCCTGAACATATAAAAGTTGTTGAATTCATCAAAAGTGTTGTTGAGTATTCTAAAGTGGTAGATTACGAACGTCTATAATGAAAAATTACAAGATAGAAGCATTTGAGAATTTAGTAGATGCTTTTGGGTCTTTGCCCTCCATCGGTAAAAAAACAGCGATTCGCTTGGCGTATCATGCTGTGATGGAAGATGGATTTGCTGCAATGAAGCTGGCACATGCATTGGAAACAGGAGTAAATGCCATTCAAAAATGTAGTAAATGTCACAACATGAGTGAAGATGAACTTTGTACCATCTGCTCTGATCCGTATCGTGACAATACAAAGCTTTGTATTGTACAAAGTGCTAAAGATATATTAACGATTGAAGAGAGTGGGCAGTTTGATGGGGTGTATTATGTTGTGACCCAAGTCCAAGATCTTGATGAAGCACATCTCTTTTATGCTGTTGGAGGTGTATCTGAAATCATTTTTGCATTTCCTCCTAGCATCGCTACAGATACGATGATTCTTTATATAGAAGATAAGTTAAATGGGCTTAATATAGATTTTACAAAGATAGCGCAAGGGGTACCTACAGGAGTAGAATTGGAAAATATAGATGTCATGTCACTCTCACGTGCTTTAGAATCGAGAGTAAAGATATAATCCTTTTTGGATTTAAAATTTATTTCTTTGCAAGTAGGGTATAAACTGCTGAGTTTACTGTATAGGCAGAGAGTGTTGCCTAAAGTGAAAAAGGCAGGGCAAGTGTTACTGTACGTAGTAGTAATTTAGCTGTTTTATTAAACATTATTTTCCTTTAAATTTTGAGTTAAATAATTATATCCTATAGGAATTAATTCGAATTTGTTATTCACATTTCTTATCGATATAGTCTTGTACAAACTGTCTCACATCTGCATAGACAAAAGAGTCTTTGTAGCCCTCTACTTTTCCACCGCTGGCATTAGGGTGTCCTCCACCATTTCCTATATGAGAAGCCATAAGAGAAACATCCAGTTTGTTGTTACTTCTGAGTGAAAAGTTTCCTCTAAAGTTAATATCCATATAGAAGTCATAGTCATCATTTTCAACCATACAGGTATTTCCAATGATGGATGTATTCCCTACATTGTAGCCAAGTATACCCTTATGCCCTTTGTAGTCTATAGTAAGTCGTTGTCTCTCTTTTGTTAGTAGTTTTGTTACATAATAGGCGACAAGATTGTCTTTGGTATTATTTTCAGTCTGTTTGAAAAAAGATTTTTTAATCTGATGCAGATCATCATCCAGTTGGATAGGGGCAGATTCATCATTGACCCTTTGTTTCGCAGCTTCTATAAGAGAGAGCTTGAAGTCTCTATCTTGTGCCGGAAATAAAATACGGTTGATCTCCCTCGCCCCGGAGATCATACCAAGCATCACTTTTCCATATTCAAACAGTGGATCATCACTGACCCAAATGTCTATGGCATTGATCGCTTTTACGATGGTAGCTAAGTCATTACGCTTATCAAAGTCATAATGCTGTCGTAACCAGTCATAAGTGATGAGTGTAGCACAACGTGTTGTATCAAGAGTATACCATGCAAAACGTTCAGCAGCAGATGCCCCTGAAGCATGATGGTCAAGCAATTGAAGTTTTGCACCGATGCGTACAGCTTCTTTTTCTATCCATGAACCTTCTTTTGTTGTGAGGTTTAAGTCCGTAATAAGAATCAGTGCTTCGACATCATCACCATGCAGAAATTTATCTTGCTCTATCTTTTTAACTATCTCACCAAGTCTTGCAGGCACTTCAGGACCATAATTTGCATTATAACAGTGAATGGTATCAAAACATTTTTTTGAGAGATATTGGCATCCATAGCCATCAAGGTCTATATGGGAGAGGTGGTAAACGTGTTGTTTCATAAAAATATGCCTTTTACAGTTAAAATATAAGTGTATTATACAATGAAGTACATCTGTGGTCGATTGAATCGACCATGAAGAGAAGTAACGCGTGTGGTTTACAGAATGTCGCCGAGCATCAAACCATTTAAGAAATTATCTATTTTAGCTTGAAAATTCATGAGAAAAGGTGAGATAGCACAAGATCCTATGGATCCATTTGGACAGGTGCTCATGTAGCTGGTACAGTCAAAAACAGCAGGTGATTTACCTTCTGCTGCATAGATAATATCACTTACGCTGATTTCATTGACATCTTTAGCCAAGATAAATCCGCCATGTGCACCTTTTCGTGATTCAAGGATACCTTTTTTAGCCAAACTCTGTAAAATCTTTGCAAGAAAGCTTTTGGGAATACAGAGTTCAGTGGCCAACTGTTCTGCACCTATAGGGCTGTCTGATTTACGTATAGTATCTAAAGAGAGTAGAGCGTATTCACTTGCACGGGTTAATAGCATGATAGAACCTTTCACTTAATTAAGAGTATTTTACTCTAATATATATTAAAGTAGGCATGCGTTGTGGCAATATTTATCTAAGCTTATTATGATATGATTGCGTTCCCAAAGTCAATTTTGGAAATTAAATACCAATCAGGAGGTCATTATGGCTTTAGATCAGGCGAAAAAAGCAGAAATTATTGCTAAATATGCTAGAGGAAACGGCGATACAGGTTCAACTGAAGTACAAGTAGCTCTTATCACAGAGAGAATTACGTACTTGACAGATCACCTTAAAACAAATAAAAAAGATCACTCTTCAAGATTAGGNCTACTTAAACTAGTAGGTCAAAGAAGAAGACTTATGAGATATCTTAAAAATACAGATCTTGTTAGATGGAACACTATCAAAACAGATCTTGGTATTAGAAACTAATAGCGCACTCCCTTATCAGCCTTTTGGCTGATAAGTTTTCAAAGACACAGACTTATACTTCCCCTTCTATTTTTTTACTTTATACTATTTTAAAGCTACAAATCTGCACTTTTTTATAAGTTTAGTCATATTCACTCAACTAGTACTTGACAAACATACACTCAATGTTGTATACTATGTTTAAGCATTAGATATAAAGATGCAATATTTATAATATAAGGAGGTCTGTATATGAGTCAAGAGAATGAAAATCTTGAAGAGTCTCAGGCTGAAGAAGTCGAAGAGCAAACAGAGGTCGAGGAGACAATTGAAGTGGATCCTCTTGAAAGTGCTCTGGCAGAAGCTGCTGACTATAAAGATAAATATCTTAGAGCACATGCTGACTTTGAAAACTCTAAAAAACGTTTAGAGAAAGATAAAATGAATGCGGTGTCTTATGCAAACGAAAGTTTTGCAAAAGATATTTTGGCAGTTATGGACTCTTTTGAAAATGCATTGATTTCAATGGAAGATAGTGAAGACAGTTCTGACGTCTTGGAAAAGATGAAAGAGGGTGTAGCTCTTACGCATGAACAACTTAAAAAGGTTTTAGAAAAAAACCATATTAAAGCAGTCTCATGTGAAGGTGAATATGATCCTGAGGTACATCAAGCTATCATGCAAGTCGAAAGTGATGTACATGAAACAGGTGATATCGTTCAAGTAATGCAAAAAGGGTATACGATAAAAGATCGTATACTTAGACCAGCAATGGTTTCAACCTGTAAATAAATAAAAAATAAATAATAGTGAAGTAAGGAATTTAATATGGCAAAAGTATTAGGAATAGATTTAGGAACAACAAACTCTGCAATGGCAGTGTTTGAAAATGGTGAGGCAAAGATCATCGCGAACAAAGAAGGTAAGAATACGACACCTTCTATCGTAGCGTTTACAGATAAGGGTGAAGTCCTTGTAGGTGAATCTGCAAAAAGACAAGCAATTACAAACCCTGAAAAGACAATTTACTCTATTAAGAGAATTATGGGTCTTATGATGAGTGAAGAGAAGGCTAAAGAGGCACAAAGCAAGTTACCATACCGTATTGTAGACAGATCTGGTGCATGTGCGATTGAGGTAGCTGACAAAACATATACACCTCAAGAGATCTCTGCAAAAGTACTTATGAAGATGAAAGAAGATGCAGAAGCATACCTTGGTGAAACGATTACGGATGCAGTTGTAACTGTACCTGCATACTTCAATGATGCACAGAGAAAAGCAACAAAAGAAGCAGGGACTATCGCAGGTCTTAATGTGCTTCGTATCATCAATGAGCCAACATCTGCTGCACTTGCATATGGACTTGATAAAAAAGAAGCAGAACAGATCGTAGTATATGATCTTGGTGGTGGTACATTTGATGTTACTGCACTTGAAACAGGTGACGGTGTAGTTGAAGTTATGTCAACAGGTGGAGATGCATTCCTTGGTGGGGATGACTTTGATAACAAGATTATCGATTTTGTAGCAGACACATTTAAATCAGAAACTGGTATAGATGTAAAAGCCGATGTCATGGCACTTCAGAGAGTTAAAGATGCAGCGGAAACAGCAAAAAAAGAGCTCTCATCATCCACTGAAACTGAGATTAACCTTCCGTTTATTACTGCGGATGCATCAGGACCAAAACACTTAGTAACGAAGATTACCAGAGCAAAATTTGAATCACTTATTGGTGATTTGGTAGCAAGTACGATTAAAACAGTACAAGGTGTCCTTAAAGATGCCGGTCTTAATACTTCTGATATTAATGAAGTTGTTATGGTTGGTGGTTCTACGAGAGTACCATTGGTTCAAGAAGAGATGAAAAAATTCTTCGGTAAAGAGCTTAACAAGTCTGTGAACCCAGATGAAGTGGTTGCATTGGGTGCAGCTATTCAAGGTGGTGTACTTGCAGGAGATGTAAAAGATGTACTCCTACTTGATGTCACACCACTGAGCCTTGGTATTGAAACATTGGGTGGCGTAACCACTAAAGTGATTGAAAAAGGGACAACAATTCCTGCTAAAAAGTCACAAGTATTCTCAACAGCGGAAGATAACCAGCCAGCAGTGAGCATTCATGTCCTTCAAGGTGAAAGAGAATTTTCAAAAGACAACAAGTCACTTGGTATGTTCGAGCTTAGAGATATCCCTGCAGCACCACGAGGTGTACCACAGATTGAAGTCACATTCGACATTGATGCGAATGGTATCTTAACGGTTTCTGCAAGTGACAAAGGTACTGGAAAATCTCAAGAGATTAAGATCACTGGTTCGTCAGGACTTTCAGATGAAGAGATCGAAAAAATGGTACAAGATGCTGAAGCAAATAAAGCGGAAGATGAAAAAAGAAAAGAAGTAGTAGAAGCAAGAAACCAAGCTGACGCGCTTGTGCATCAAACACGTAAGTCACTCACTGATCTTGGTGAAAACTTTGATGCGACAGAAAAAGAGGCTATTGAAGCAGCCATTACTGATCTTGAAGAGACGCTTAAAGACGACTCTGCAACTAAAGAGCAGATAGAAGAGAAAGTGAAAGTATTGACTGAAAAGTCACACAAGCTAGCTGAAGCAATGTATGCTAAAGAACAGGGTGGTGCAAACCCAGAAGCTAAAAAAGCAGACGATGACGATGTTATCGATGCAGAAGTAGAATAATTAAAAGGGGCATCGCCCCTTTTACAAAATCAAATCTACCCATTAAAAATCAAATGGGTGCTGTGCCATTAACCAGATATAGGTACCTTCTTCTCCATAAGCAAGCTCTAATCTTACCGGTAACTCTGATACCAGTGCACGTAAACTGACACCTACATCATATTTCATATCATTTAAAAGATCAGGATTATATTGATCATGCACTCTGCCTGCTTCTGCAAATAAAACAACTTGAAACCAATCCACATCAGCAGATATCAAAGTGTTGTTTTTTAAGGGGTTGTAGTCAATGATAGCTCTATATTCTGCAGCAGCGTAAAATGCTGCTTTATCTGAAAATCGGTTCATATCATAGCCCCTCATTTTGTTGAATCCTCCTAATCTGGCACCTTCCCACATAGGAGGACGATGTGCATCAAAGCCAGGGGAGATTTCTTTATCATTATCCCAGGAGAATGAGTAGCCTGTCCAAAGGCTCAGGGCAAGGACATTTTGTTGGGTGAAAGAGAAAGTATCAAGATCAACATAGTGGTTGTATTTAAATTCTAAAAAATCCCAGCTTTGTAACGAATCTCCTTGACCAAAATCTTTTGAGTATTGTAGTTGGAATTGGTACCCTCTAGAGGGATTCACACGAAAATCTGTATTGTCGTGTGTTAGAAAAAACCTTAGACCATTGGTATTCCATGTGGGTAGATCTTTACCATTTTTCCACCAAGTTGAATGTTTCCATAGGTCTGTATTGTCTGTATTATTTGTTTGAAAAAATGTTTTTAGTCCTATAGATGTTCTCCCCGTGATGAGGGGTATACCATTTCCACACGCTTCTCGTCCGACACAAAATCCATTTTGCAATTTATAAAGACCCGAAGGGTTTTCAATGCCTTCTCCTATGGGGATCGTATATCTAAGGGTGCTAGTAAAAAAATCTACATCTCCTGAAGTGACATAGGCATCATTGATATTGGAATGATGTGAGCCATCGAGATAGTAATGTGTTTTTGGCAAATAACTTTTTAACCCCATGAATGAAAAAAAGAATCTATCTGTATGGGGAAGTTTAAAGTCTGAAAATGAGATAAATCCTCCAGAAAAGGTGGCTTTATCTTCCTTTTTATTTATCAGTACATCTTGAGGTAAACCACTAAAAATAGTGGCAATTAATGTTGTCTGAGGGAGAAATAAATCATCTTTCATCACACTTACTCCAGCAGCGAAACCTGTAGAGTCACTCGAAAAGGCAAAAGGTAAAATCATCCACTCTTGATCTTTGCTTGGATGTTTCTTTTCTTGTGCATCTAAAAGACTGCTAAAAAGAATAGTCGTGTATAAAAATGAGAATAGTATATTTTTATATTTCATAAAAACAATTATAACCAAAGAATTTAAAGTATATGACTTCACATGTTTTTAAGCTATAATACACCTATTAAAGTGATAACATGCAAGGATAAGATATGGAAATAAAACAGTGTACAACACTTGGAGAAGCAAGAAGTGAAATAGATAGTGTCGACAAGGAGATTGTTGAACTGATTGCAAAACGTAATGAATATATCAAACAAATAGCACATTTTAAAAACAGTGTAGAAGAGGTTAAGGAAGAGGAGAGAATAGCAGATGTGATTGCCCATGTAAGAGAACAGGCTATTTCTCTTGGACTCTCCCCCAATCTCATCAATGATCTCTATGTAAGAATGATAGATGAAATGGTAGAGAGTGAAATTTCTGAATTTAAGAATGCAAAGAGATATTAGTCTTTTATCTTAATCTTCATTATCTGAACCCACAACTGCATGCACAGCAGAACCAGCAACATCTATCGTAGTACCTACAACAGAACCTGCAATAGAAATAGGGGCTGTCACCACTTGAGTACACCCCGACAATAAAAGCCCAAGAATGATTGAGTAGAGTGTTAATTTTTTAAGACCTGTCATAAGGTATGTTCCTGTATTGAATTTTTGATTTTATCAAGCGGAGATTATAGCATAAACTCTTTGTGTAAAGGAGTACACAAAGAGTATGTTAAAATATATCATTGATTTATACAAAAGGGTGGCTATGAAGATACTATTGCTTGAAGATGATGTGATCTTACAAGAAATTATCGAAGAATTTCTTGTGGAAAAAGGGTATGAGGTAGAGAGTTTTTTTGATGGTGAAAAAGCACTGGATGCCATAGGATCGATCTCTTATGAACTGCTTCTTTTGGATGTGAATGTACCCAACATCGATGGCTTTGAAATACTTTCATACTTACGTGAGATAGGCAATACCACACCAGTCATATACATCACATCCCTTTCAGGTATAGATGATCTTAAAAAAGGCTTTGATCTTGGTGCAGATGATTACCTCAANAAGCCTTTTGAACTTGAAGAACTCCATGCGCGTATAAAACATATCATCAGACTCTACCGTTTACAAGAAGAGATAGAATTTGATGGAATGAAATTTATTCCCAAGGCACATCAAATTTTTCTTCATGATAATGTGATAGAAATGCGACAAAAAGAAGCACAGGTTTTGGAGTATTTCATTCGTAATACAGGGAAGATCATCTCTTGTGATGAAATTATTGAGAATGTATGGGATGATGAAAATATACCTGCGCATGCTACTATACGTACCTATATTAAAAATTTGAGAAAAATGTTTGAAAAAGAATATTTTGAGAATATAAAAGGAGAAGGTTATCGTTTTAACATCGTACGAGCGTAAATCACTGTTTAGTTTTCTCGCAGTGTATTTGACATCAGTCTTTATATTACTTGCAATCATTGGATATCTTTTCTTTGAAAACAATCGTGCTTCTATGCAAAATACTATGAAATTTGAAATGATGTATCAGGCACGTATGTTATCTTCATCTATTGTAATGAGAGCAATGACCAATGACATAAAAGGAGTGATGGATGCAAAAAGTCGAAATGAGTTTTTAAAAGAATTGAAGCGCTGCCGATTTCAAGCAGGATATTATGATAAAGACAAAAAAGCCATCTATACAGAAATCGATCATTTTGCCATCACTGACAAAGATTTTTTCATCAAAGATAAAAGTTGCTACATCGTCATGGAAGACAAGAGTAGTCATTTAGGTGTGCATTATATTGTCTTAAAAGAAAATGAGCTTTCCAAAACTTTACAGCAGTTACGTATAAAAATCATAGGGTATTTGGTATTCTCCTATATACTTATGGGAATTGTAGGTTATTTTCTGGGACGCCTCTTTTTGAGGCCAGTAAGGGAACAGATAGAATCTTTAGATAATTTTATCTCAGATACAACCCATGAACTCAACACCCCTATTTCAGCCATTTTAATGACAATTCAGTCTCTAAAAGATGTAGAATCTAAGAAATTAAAACGTTTGGAAGCCAGTGCGAAAAGACTCTCTGTGATGTATAGTTCTTTGACATATAGACTTGAAGGGAAAGTTGAGCCTTCCCAATGGGTCTGNTTTACAGATGTTGTCAANGAGAGGGTTGAGTATGTAAAAGAACTTATAGACTCTAAACGGCTTGACATTACACTTGAACTTGAACCTACACAAGTCTTTATGCCTAAAACATCTTCTTATAGACTGATAGACAATTTACTCTCCAATGCTATCAAGTATTCTGATCTTGGAGATAGTGTTTTTATCACACTTAAAGACAATGTTTTGAAAGTGAAGGACACAGGAATAGGGATAGATAAAAAAGTACAAGACGATATATTTAATCGTTATCATAGGGAAAATGATGAACGTGGTGGCTTTGGGATTGGTTTAAATATCGTGCTTTCTATTTGTAAAAAATATAATATCAAATTAGGGCTAGAGTCTCAAAAAGGAGAAGGAAGTACATTTATACTTACCTTTCCTGAGGTAAAAAATAAAATTTAATCTACGCTATCCATAAGGATACCGATAATATCGGTCATTGTGAGGATACCGTGAAGTTCATTGTTATCAAGGACCAATAAACGTTTAATACTGTTTTGTACCATCATTCTTGCAGCATATTTAACATTCAGTTTTCCAGAGACGGAAAAAGCTGGTGTCGATGCGATATCATAGACATTAAGTAAGTCTATGTCGCCATCTTCAGCAACAATGCTTTGTAGGATATTTTTAAAAGTCACTAACCCATAGGCACCATCATCTGTATTTTTATCGACAATAACAGAACGTACTGTATGTTCTTTCATTAAACTCAGTGCTTCTCTTACGGTTGACATTGCTGAGATTATTACCAGTTTTTCTTTTGCTGTCATTACATTTTCTACTAACATGTGTTCTCCTTTATATCATCGATTTGATGTCATGTTCAAATTTGTGTAACTCTTTCATGTCAAGACCTGCTACGTGGCTCAGTGGCAGGGTAAATGCCAAGCCATTATTGTCTGGATTGTCCAAATCAAATTTTTGGCGAAGTACACGCATCACTTGTAGAGAGAGTTTCCTTGGCAATACAAAGAGTAAGACAGAAACATTTTCTTCAAGTGTAAGACCGAAGAAAACTTTTTTTTCTTCAAGACCAATATTTTTCCCATGCAAAATGGTAACAGACCCTGCACCCGCCTCTTTAGCTGCTTCTATAGCGGCTTCTTCATCTTTATCTTGAATAATCGTGATAAGTGCTGTAAACTTCATTTAAACCTCCTTGAGTTTGGATTGTACGTGTGTGGCATAGATACCATAGCCCATGACTGTGAGCATAGGGAAAAGGGATGCAAATGCAATAAGACCAAATCCGTCTATCAATGGATTACGACCTTCAATGTTNTCTGCCAAACCCAGTCCNAGTGCTGCNACCAAAGGTACAGTTACTGTTGATGTAGTCACGCCACCGCTGTCATAGGCAATAGGGACAATGTATTTGGGTGCAAAATAGGTAAATATGAT
>JGI11705J14877_10002036_pt1 | contig 11137 bp, 5 predicted proteins | sample Etolaghawater15m_FD_14877 | JGI IMG/M metagenome (IMG submission 14877) | reverse complement strand
CGCGCTCTCGATACCGCCTTTCACGGCCACCACACGGAATCGGGTCAGGATGCCGGAAGCAAGCGTGATCCCGCCGTAGCCACATTCGGTGATGGGCGCGCCATTGCACTTCACAAAGCCCAGGCCATCGGCGAAGTTGCCGTAGACGTTGTAGCCGTCGAGATTCGGGGTCGAGGAAGGGAACCAGTGGAGATGCAGGGCGTTGTCGGTGAGCCGTAGATGCAGAGCACGCGGCGGTTGCGGCGCATCGTCGGCCGCGTTGTTGGGCGATAGGCCGGCCTCCACTTCGGCACCGTCGCACTCCCCGCCGCCATCGGTATCGGCAAGTAGGGGATTGGATGCGTAGGTCCCGGCGGCCTCGATGCTGTCCAAGATACCGTCGCCGTCGGTGTCGATGTACAGAGGATCGGTGCCGGCCTGGTATTCTGCCAGATTGGTCAGGTTGTCCCCATCGGCGTCCAGGTCGGCATCGGCCGTCTCGAAGTCCGTTCCCCAAGCCTGCTCCCAGTCGTCGGGCATGCCGTCACTGTCGCGGTCGTCAGCATCCGCGCAGGCGACCCGGATGATGTTTGCCCCGCCCCCCGAGTTCCCGCCAACGTCAATGGCCTCGACATAGAACCCCAGAACCTGGCCGTTGGGCTGTGAATCGAGGGTAGTGCCTGTGCCGGTCAAGAGTGTGGATGTGACCCGGTCTCCGTCTTCTGATACTCGTCCCAGACAACGACGAACGTGGTACCCCGCGGCGTCCGGGACGGCTTCCCAGGTCAACGTGACCGTGCCGTCCCCGGCGACGGCTGCGAGCAGACGAGTGGGGGCCAATCTCGGGCCAGGCGTGGTGGTGACGGTGACGCCTTCGCTCGATTCCAGCCCATTGGCGTCGATCGTGCGAAGTTCGTACGTGTAGACAACGCCGTTCGTCAGCCCGCGGTCCAGGTAGTGCTCCTGCAGGGGAACGGTGTTGAGTTGGGTAGCCTCGGCTTCTTCTTCGGCTTTGCGGTAGAGGTTGTGCCCCAGCAGTTCGTCATCTGAGAGAAGCGCATGGGGCCAGCGAAGTGCGGCCCAACCGTCGCCGCTGGATACCTCCACAGACGCCGCGGGTGCGGGAGCCGCTGAATCCACGGTGATCACGACCGAACCGGACACGTGTTGGCCGGCGTCATCGGTCACCTGCAGGCGGGTCACCCACACGCCATCGTCGGCAAACGTGTGCCCAGGGGCGGCGACCGTGTCGTCCGTGGCCCCGTCCCCGTCGAAATCCCACGCGTACGTGTAAGGGGTGGTCCCCCCGGAAACGACGGCCCCAAACTGCACAACCAGCGGTGCCACACCATACGTCTCGGAGGCGGTGAGGGACACCTTCGGCTTCAGCTCCGCCGACATCTTCAGGATGTTCAGGGCATCGAATGACGTGACGTTGCCGTCGCTGTCAAAATCTGCCTGTTGCCGCTGGCGTTCCGTGCCTGGCTGGAGCAGTCCCGCGGAGAACTTGAGCGCCCGCAATGCGTCAAAAGAGTTTACCAGACCGTCCCCATCCACGTCGCCGACAAGCGTCTGGTCTGGCTGGGCCGCAAGGGCAGAGCAGCAACAGACAATGCCAAGCAACGGGATGGCACGACCCGCCATGGTCAGTTCACGCCATAATGGCCGCATTCGTCCGCATCTCCTTCCGGTCGCGGTGGTTCACCCACCGGACCAATCACCGGGCTCGTCAGAAGGACATCGGCAGGAGTGGGTTCTGCAGATCTCCCGCAACGGTCCCGATCAGCAATGACAGCGAGGCAAGTATAACGCGTGTCCTGCGTGGGTCAAGATTGGCGGACATCGACAGCGCGTCCGGGACGCAGTGTACCGTGGCTCACACACGGGGCGCGTTTCCCCGCCCTTCGCCGGACTTCAATGCTGGCTTTCTGCGAGACGGATCATTCCGCTCCGACAACGGAGGCGATGACGGCCGGGGCGAGGGCACGATCGTAGAGGCGGACGTCGTCGACGGCGCCGTTGAGGAACGCGCCACCGTCGCGGACGCCGATGGCAAGTTGGCCGCCGGAAGGACCGATACGGCAGGGCGGGGCGGTGACGCGCTCGACCTGCTTGCCGTTCAGGTACAGCACGAGTTCAGCAACTTCGCTGTCAAATGTGCCGGCGACGTGGACCCACTCGCCGGGCTGGATGTCCGCCTTCGTGCGTACGCTGCGCCATGCCTTGGCGTCGGTCTGGATGCTGAAGCTGATTGTGTAGGGCGGTTCCGTGTTGTCGACCATGAGCCGGTAGTACTGCGGACACTCGACGATCCCGGTAGCACTCTTGTGCTGAGTCTGCCCCAGTTTCACCCACGCGCTGAGGGTCAAGGCTTCGCGCACCGTGTGGGGTGAGGCGACGGGGGCCGTGCCGTGCGTCCGTGCCGTGTCCGAACCACATGTGAGTGCCTGGCCTCCGGCGCGGGGCTCGAAAGCGGCGTTGTACACAGTGCAGTGGGCGTCATTGCCTGAGAGGTCGGGAATGCGACCGGGCTTGGCCTCCGCGTCTTGCTCGAACGTCCACTGGCCGAGCAGGTGCTCCGTTGCCTTGTCTGGATCGGTGACCAGCAACCGACGCTTGAAGGCATGCATCTCGGCTGCGGTTTCCGCACTGACGAGTGGGATGCCGGTCTCGACGCGGACAGGTTGTACCGTCACGGGCTCGGTGCCGCCCCAGCTCTCTATCCCGGCTCTGTGAATCCAGGCGGACGAGGTCTGTACGGGGTAGTTGCAGACGCACCCCACGGCGAAGTTGGGTATGCTCAACACGCCGCATGCCGGGACCGTGCTGTTGCTGCAGCCCGAACGCATGTTGCGGAGGTGCTGTTGTTTGCCGGTCTCGATGTCGACGTAGCACACGGTCTGGTCCCGCAGGAAAAGCAGCTGCTGGTTGGCTACGGCGTAGTTGCATCCGCCACGATGGAACAGGCCGCCGCGCAGGATCTCGCCACTCTCGACATTGACGAGCCGCCCGCCCTGGTCGATCACGTCCTCGCCCCTGATGATGAGGGGTTGGGACAGTCTGAGAGGCTTCTCCCAAACCACACTGCCGTCTGCCGCGGCGAACAGCATCGCCGTCTGCTCCCGCCCGGCCAGGAGCCGACCGTCGGCTGTGACGTAAGCCAGCCAGTCGTCTGTGCCGCGGAGCCCGAGCCAGCCGCTGGCGCCATGCTGGCGATACGTGGCGGAATACTCATGCTGCCATCTGACCTCGCCGGTTGCCTCGTCCAGCGCCAGGACGGTAGACGGACATTGCTTTGCTCCCCGGGCGCGAGACTTCCAGCGCTCGGTTGCGAGAGGCGCCATCGAGTCGGTGCAAAATACCAGATCGCTCCCCGCGGCCAACGCTTTGATGTTGAAGCGCTCGACGGCTTCCCGCTTCCACTTGAGGCGGCCCGTCTTCCGCTCGAAGCAGATCAGCATGTCGGCGTCCCACAGCCCTTTCTCGATTGCCCCCGTATCGGTGTTCGCTCCGGCAATGAGGATGGACGCATCGGTGACCACGATTCCTGCTGCCCTGGCGCCGGACTCATTCTCCATGACCTCGGCAAAGCAGAACCTGCGGAGCTCGCGACCACTCGCGGGGTCGTACACGACGCAGAGCCCTTTGCCCGCGGTGTAGATGCCTTCCGGGCGCGACGCAAAGCGGGTGATGAAGCCGGTGTCTTTGCCGTCGCTACGTTGGGTCCACAGCAGTCTCCCGGTGTACGCATCGTACGCAAACAGCGTGCGGCTGATCTGCTGGAGTGCAAAGACTCGTCCCTGTACGACCTGAGGTTTGACGCCGCGACCGTAGTCCTTCTGCTTGAAGAAGCCGTGCCCCGGACCGTCACCGTACCAGAGCGGGGCAAGAGGGGCGCGGACGGCTGTGTCGCGTGAGAAATGGCTGCGTGCGGGATCCGCGGTTTCGTGCGTCCAATCAGCCGCACCTTCCGGTCCCTCGGGCCGCTCCACCACGACACAGCCATCGGTCTGCCGCTGGGCGCTTGCGCCTTGAAGGTGGAGCGTCGCCGCCAGTTTGCCGAACTCACTTACGTTCGTGGCGGACCCGGTGGCGCACAACCGTCCGCCGTAGGGGTGTACGGAACGCCACGCGCGCCGGATGTCCGCGACGGAATTCACACCAGTTCGGTCCAGCCTCACCCAGAACACGTCCGCGACGTAAGCCGGCAGTTCGATCGAATTCGATCCGTCCTCGAACGCCTCGATCCGGGAACCGTATGCTCCGGTCTGCCCGAAACTGTCGCGGAAGCCGCGGACGCGCCCGGCATCCGCATCCACCACGATGAGCCGCATCCGGGTCCGCGCGAGCAGAGCCGCTGCCTCGCTCGGGGCCAGGCCTCCCAGCACGACGCAGATTCCGCCGCTCCCGTTCACGATGTCCAGTATGGCTCCCAGTTCGGGAGAGGGAGCGGGGGTGACTGCGGCAACCGCGGACTCCAGGGCCGGCGGGTTCGTTCCCGGCTCGCCGAAGCACTGTAGCGTGCCGTCCTGCAGCATGACAAAGAGCTGCCCGGAGGCAGCAATCATGGAGGTCGGCTTGCTCCCGAGCTCGTGTTTCCAAACGACGCGGGCAGCCGGTGTGCCATCCGTCAACTCGAGAGCAACTGCCGTATAGCCGGCATGCCCGTAGAGCCGTTTCCCTGCTTTGAGGAAGAACCGAGAGGCGCCGGGGATGCCCGTTGGCACGCGGATGCGAGTCGGTGCGTCCCAACGGAACGGCTTGAGGATCGCGTTCCCCTGCTTGCTCTCCCATTCGGACACGGCGGCACTGGCCAAGTCATGCGCGTACAAGGTCCCGTGCGCGAGACTGTAGGCAGTCGCACCGTCGAATACGGAATCGGCGTCGCAACCCGCGAAGTGTTTGTACGGGTGGAACGGGCCCTCAAACTGGTCGAATCGTCCGGCGTCGAATGCGCCGGGCGCGGCGTCTCCGGCCCGCACCCACTTGTTCCCGACTTCGCGGACGTCGGCCAGGCTGACGACGCCGCGTTCGCCCACAAATGCGTAGTTGCCGCCCACAGCCACGCGTGAATCGCCATTGCGGTACCCCTGCACGAAGTGGAACAGCGTACCGTCCGTGCGGTTGAGTGCCAAGGGGTGCGAACGGCCGTTCGGCAACAGCAGTTTCTCCTTGGCCGCGACCAGATAGCCCTGGGGCGCGATCCCCGCATCGAAGAGCTTGTTGTGATCGATCCGCACGTTCGTCATGAGCGACAGTTGCGGGTTGTCCCAGACACGGCTCCCGTCGTCAGCCCGCAGAGCGTGCACGTATACACCCATCGTGGGCCACATGCCGGATGCGAAGTAGACCACGTCGTCAACCACGACGGGGCCGCCGCGCACGGGCCACATGCTGATCAGGCGGTTGTTTCCCAGGAGGCGCAGGTCGGGGCGGTCGGCGGGGTAGGCCCGGGCACGCCAAACAAGGGCGCCGTCAGCCAGGTTCAGACAGCGGAATGTGCCATCGTCCGACCCGACCAGGGCTCTGCCGTTGTGGAGCACAGGCGCCAGCCGGACGGGGCCTTCCGTGTAATGCTGCCACAACACCTCTCCCGTCTCGGCGGAAAACGCCCGGACGCTGCCGTCGACCGGACTGCCGATGACCACGACCCCATCCGCACAGACCGGTTCGTACGACCGGTCGAACTGCTGTCGCGGCTCGTTCGGGAACGCGGGAAGGAACGCCGGAAAGCTCCTGCGCCAGATCGGCTGCAGTGTCGCGGGGAGTTCGTCCGGACTGCACGCCGAACGCCGGGCGTCGTAGCGGTACGTGGGCCAATCCGCGGCCATACCCGTCGTCCACGCGACCAGCAACACAGCCACCGGACGGGACAGTGACAGACGGGGACCGTTCATAGTGATCTCCAGCAGGCGCGGATATCAGCGTTTGTGATCGGCCTCTCCCTGCATGATGTCGCGTCCCACAGGTGGCAAGGGGTTGTCTTCCCCGGGGACCATGTAATCAACGCCCCGGACTGCGGGGCGTCCGCCGGAAACGAAGACTCGTCCCACCTCCGGGTCACGCCGCAAGCGTGGTACGGTCTTCTCCATGAAGTAGTACTTTTCCTGCTTTACCTTCGCGTTGTAATCGAATACCCGATGCGCATACAGGCGTGGGGACGTCTGCGACAGCACGTGGACGTTGCTCAGAGCGTCGCTGTCACACTGGGCTTCCGACCCGGATAGATGCGGGCCGAGCCGAACGACTCCGAAAACGACTTTGTCGTCCTCGATCCGCAACGCATACGTCTCTTCGTCATCATCGCGGAAGGCAAGGAGAGTCGCTTTCCTCTGCGCGATCTTCGCAGTCGCGCTTGTGCTCGGCACACCGATGGTCCGCTCCCATGCCACGAGCCCGCTCCTGACTTCGAACTGGACCGGTTTGGACTTGTAGTCGTAGGACAGCCGGGGATGGCCGATCCGAGCCGCGACCGTGTAGACGTCCTCCGCTTGCAGGGAGTAAAGGTTGTTCAGAGTCAGGGCCAGCTCCCTCGTCTCGCCCGCCCCGAGTATAAGGCCCTCGGCCGGATTGAGATCCGGCTCCCGGCAACGCACGTATGTGCCCTTACGCGTGCTCACCGTGAAGGTGAGCTTCCCGAGGCCGGGTTGCTTGGGGAACATGATAGTGTTTCCCGTGTAGTTGCGCAGCTGAACCGTGGCGCGGATCGGCTCATAGCGCAGGTAGTTCCGGCGGTCGAGACGCAGGGAGATCCCGAGCTGGGCGTGGGCGCTCCAGGTGAGGAAAAGGACGGCAGCAACTGAAAGGCGTAGACCCGGGCCAAGCGTCCGTCGTGTTCTTGAGATGGCGTTCATAGGCAAGTCTCCATATTCAGCCCCCGTGGCGCGGTCGGCGCCGCGGCGTGTGGGCATCACTTCCGAAGGCGTTTCAGGAGGGCTTTGGCGACCTCGTTTGCGTCTATATCCGTCAGGCACGTCGGCCCTCCGCGCCGGGGGCAGCAGCCGGCAAAACAGGGCATGTCCGGACACGTCCCCCGGAATACGGCGTGTCCGTCGCCATAGGGCCCCGTGAGCTCCGGATCGGTCGGCCCAAAGAGGGCCACCGTAGGCACTTTCAGAGCCGCGGCCAAGTGCATCGGGCCGCTATCGTTCGTCAATACCGCGTTACTCCTGGCCAGCATCGCCGCCAGCAGGCCGCAATCAGTCTCGCCCATCAGGTTGCATGGGCTGGCCGTCTGACACGCTTTGACAACGGCCTCGCCTATCTCCCTCTCGCTACTGGTGCCGGCCAGCCAGCATGTAACCTCCGGAGCCTGCCTGCACACCTCATCGATCACTTCCGCAAACTTCTCCGCGGGCCACATCTTGCTGTCCCATCGTGTGGCCGGCGCGACTGCCAGTACGGGGCCGGTGAGTGAGTTTCGGGCGCAGAGCGTCTCTGCTTTCCGGTCCAGTCCGCGCGCTGGCCTGAGATCGGGCAAAGTCATCCGTTCTTCGGTGTTGAGTGCATACTGGACAAGGAAGACGTTCTTGTCGACCGCATGCTTCAGATTTGCCGGTAGCAGCACACGATCCGTGTAGAACAGGGGTGCTCCTTCGCGCGCAGAGCGGAAGCCCAGGCGACGGAGCCCGCCGCTCACGCGTGTGATGATGGCGCTGCGCAGCAGCCCCTGGAAATCGAGTACCAGGTCGTATTCACGCTGGCGGATGTCCCGCAAAAAGCCAGCCAGCTCGTGCCAGTGCCGCGCTCGACCCCAGCGTTTGCGGTCGAAGAGGATGCGCTCGTCGACGCCGGGGAGGAGCTCTACGAGGGCAACGTATTCGGCGTTGGTGACCCATGCGATAGTGGCGTCCGGGACGTGTTGCCGAAGCAACCCAACGGCGGGAAAGGCGTGAACGATGTCCCCGAAGCTACTGGGTTTGACCACGAGGATATTCACGCTGCAGTTCCAATAAGGAGAAGCCAGTGGCGCCCAGGGCCCCCGACGGTCGGCGCCGGTCGGCGCCGGTCGGTCTTCGTCGGCTCAGCGGCCGCTGGCAAGACGCTGCGCGAGGCGCTCGGGCAGCCCGGCCCGAATGATCTTCTTCTGACAGGTTTCCACGTCGTATACGACGCGGTGGAGCTTCACGAACCGTTCGTCCGGGTCGTAGACCGCGAAACCCGCCCTGGGGTCGCCATCCCTGGGCTGGCCGACACTGGAGACATTGAAGAGGTACTTGTGCCCCGCCTTGAGCTCGACCTCGTCATACCGCATGCCTCCGTCGATGTCGACGAATTTCTCGAAGAGCAACGGCACGTGTGTGTGCCCGTAGAAACAGACTTGGGTTCGCTGGTAGTTGATGCACGCACCCGCGGTGAACCGGTCGAAGATGTAGCCCCAATTGTGCGGGTTGTCCAGCGTGGAGTGGACCAGGGTCACCCGGTGTCCCATCGTCTCCTGGAGTGGCAACTGGTTCAGCCAGTCCTTCTGCTCTTGCTCCAGATTGTCCCGCGTCCAGGAAATGGCACTGGCCGCCTGTGGATTGAACCCGACGAGGTCCGAATCGATGGCCGCCTGCTCGTCGTGGTTGCCTTTGATCACGGTCTCACATGCCAGCCCTTGGATAAGTTCGACACAGGCGGAGGGATTGGCGTTGTAACCGACGATGTCCCCCAGGCAGATATACGCGTCCACATCAAGAGCTGTGGCCGCTTCGAGCACTGCGGTCAGTGCTTCCAGATTCGCGTGGATGTCACCGAGGATCGCGTATTTCATCGGCAGACGTCGGGATCGTGTTACTGTGTGGTCTGTCTACAGGCCCCAAAGGGGAAACAATCTATTGCCTCTAGCCCGGGTCTGCAACCGGCAACGCTCGACCCAAGGGGCAAATTTGGCAATCGTTTCCCAAGTTGAGGCAGAAGTCACGGTGTATCTCCAGCAGGCCCTGTTGATGACAGGCCTTGCGGACGATCTCCTCGGCCCGGCTTGGCGGAACGAACAAGCGGTGGACAACTTCCTTGATAGCACGGTTCTCCTGCAGGCGCGGCATCGCCAGGTAAGCCTGTTCGACGAGGTCAGAGCGTTCCCTGTCGTGGGCCTGTCGCGCCATTACCCACAGAAAGGGCAACACCACGTTAACGAGCATGTCGTGTATCCGGTTTGTGCCCAGCAGGCGCTGCCTGCCTGCTCCCGGCCACCAGCAGACAACCGCAGTAGCGTCTTCCACGCCCACCGCAAGCTCCCGACGGAACGCCTTGAGCAACAAGCCCGGTTCGGGGTTATGCCCCGCGATTCGCCATACCCAGGCCCCGGGCTCGAAGGAGGCCTTCTCCAGAAGCAGAAGGCCGGCCAGCAACCGGTTCTCCGGACGGTTGGCCGGGCGCGTCCGAGTCCGTTCCCACGCGAGCTCCAGAGCGGGCAACCCTCGCTGCCACCACACGTCCCAGGCCCTGCGCAGACGGCGACGGAGGTCGGGCTCGAACGACGAGACACTGGGGTCCGGCAGCAGCCCTGCCGTGCCGGAGAAGACCGCCCAGCGCGTCAATGTGTCCGGCTGTCCGGCCATCAATGGCAATGGCAGACTCCGGGCAAGGGCTTTGAAGGGGACGCGGTTGGCTTTGTAGCCCAACGCTTCGAAGAGCCCTTCGTAGAGTGCCTGCTCGGGGCCCGACTCGCGAACGGCTCTCTCCATCCGCGCAATCTTCTCGTGGAACCGTGCGAGCCCGGCCGCGCTGAGGAGTCCGTCCACCCGGTCCCGGTCGAGCATGGCGAGCTGCAATGCACATTGCCCGGCGGACACGCGACGGGCGTAGGGGTACACGTCGGACTCGATCTCGTCCAGGAGTTCACGCAGGGGACGGTCCAGAAAATCGGCCATCACCAGACATGGCGCCCGTCCGTCTGCCTGTCCTCTTCCGAAGGCCTGGTACACGACGTGGAGAATCACCCGCGCGTAAGCCGGGTCTCCAGCGTGTCCGTGCCGATCCCAATCGGCCGGTGATCGGTGTACCTCCACGTCGCCGCGGACGTTCCGGCCATCGATCTTCAGCACAGCGTTCTTGAAGTCGGGGCCCGGCTCCAGATTCCATGTGCCGGGCGAGATGACCTGCACGGCGGCACCGTCTTCCGTGCGCAGGTCGCCGTCCAGTCGCTGCTCGTTCCAGATAGCCTGCAAAAACCGTTCCGGCTGTTGAAAAACGGGTGGCTCGTCACTATCTTCGAGCAGTAACATCCCGCGCGCAATCAGCCTTTCCAAGACTCGGTTGCGGGCCGGTAGATAGAACGACTCGAGCTCTTCCCTGATGACCGACAGTGAAGGCGAACTCATAATGCTCCCCATGTTTGAGCGGGCAACCGTGACACTCCTCGAAGAAAAAGTACCCGCGATACGTCGTGATGCAAATCTGTCGCCGACGCTCCTGGCGGTTGCCATTGCGGGTTTCGCACTTCTCGGTGCGTACAGCTACGGGCGTGCCGCCACGCTGCCTCGGGACAGCCAGCGGATGACGCCTGTCGTTAAGGCTGTGAGCACGGCCGTGCCGACCGTCGTGAATATCAGTACGGAACGCATCGTGCGCGTATCCGACCCGTTCGAGTCCTTCTTCAACGAGTTCTTCGGCGGCCCCGTTCGGTACTACAGAGAGACCATCCCCCTGGGCAGCGGCATCATTGTCGATCCCGGGGGGCTGGTGCTCACCAACCACCACGTCGTCAAGCGCGCATCCCAGATTCGCGTCCATCTGTTCAACGGGGAGTCCCTCACCGCCCGGTACGTCGCCGGTGACTCGGCCAATGATCTGGCTCTGCTCCAACTCCAGGAACGCGCCGAAGACGCGCCGCCCCTCCACGCCTTGGACTTCGCCCTTCCCGGCGACCTGATGCTCGGCGAGACGGTCATCGCCGTGGGCAACCCATTCGGATTGGAACACAGCGTCAGCGCCGGCATTCTGAGCGCCAAGAACCGCAGTTTCGATTCGGAGGACATGACGTTCGGCGACATTCTGCAGACAGACGCGGCCATCAACCCCGGCAACAGCGGCGGCCCGCTCATCAACCTCGACGGACAGCTCGTCGGCATCAACATCGCGATCCGTGCGGACGCCGAAGGCATCGGCTTTGCGGTGCCGATTGCCCGAGCCGAAAGTGTGCTCGCGGGCTGGCTCGTGCCGTCGCGGTTTT
>JGI11705J14877_10002035_pt1 | contig 11137 bp, 13 predicted proteins | sample Etolaghawater15m_FD_14877 | JGI IMG/M metagenome (IMG submission 14877) | reverse complement strand
TTTCTTTGGGCCGTTTTACCAATCGGAGAACATAGACCCCAGCGTAGCTCGTCTGGTCCCCGGCAACATTCCCATGGAAACGGCTCAGGGCCGCATGCAGGGCTTTTACATTCCAGAACAGATGTCTGACAACGAGCTTCGTCAGCTACAAAGCCGCGCCCAGCTTTATGCCTTTTCTCCGCGCGAAGGCTATTTCCCCGAGGCTCAGATGGAGCGGGACACCGTTTATGCCGTGGGCCCCGATGCGTCGCCCGAGGTTTGGGCGCATGAGTTTCGGCACAGGATGTTGTCTAAGGGCCCGAGAGAGCCCATGTCCTCCCCAGATCGCAGGATTTCTCGCTATCAAAGTTTTCCGCCGTCGCAAGAAGGCGACAACCGTCTACTAGACATCCTATACTCTAATCGGCCAGAGACTTACGTTTCGCGGTCCGCGGAGCCTTACCCGCAAAACGCTTTGGCTGCGGAGGCGTTTTTGTCGGGAGAGTCCCCTACCGGGGGCCCTGCAAGATCGCTTTTGGACAGTTTGGTTGATGCGGGCATGGTTAATCCCAACGACCTGTATCCTGAGTTCAAAGACCCGACCATGTTCGAGAGAATGTTTGGCAGCGAAGGCCCGACAAGACAGGACATCAAGGATCGGCTTCGTGAGCCGGAAAACACGGCGCGTGGTAGGCTTGCTAGAGAAAAGGCTAAGAGTAACAATTAATTGCGCATCCTTATCCGCGGCCCACGGCCCTAGAGGACAGACAAGATGGCTGAATCTGAATATCCGCGAGGCATGGGCGGTCTGATGGACCGGAATGTGCCGTCGCAGCTTGATGAGCAAGACCTTTCTGACGAGCTTGAGATTGAGCTGCCGGGTAGTCAGGACAATGTGTTTGCTTTGATGGCGGCTGAGGGGGTGGGGGAGATTGAGATTTCTCCGACTGAGGATGGTGGGGTGGAGGTAGATTTTGAGCCTTCTGACCGCCGGGGCGAGGAGGAGGACTTCTACGCCAACTTGGCTGAGGAGATGCCGGAGCGGGAGCTTGGGCGGATTGCTTCGGAGCTGATGGGCGAGTTTGACTCGAACAAGGCGTCGCGGCAGGAGTGGGAAGATGCTTATGCGGATGGGCTGGAGCTTCTGGGCTTCACCTATGAGGAGCGTACTCAGCCGTTCCGTGGTGCGAGTGGCGTAACTCACCCATTGTTGGCGGAGGCCGCCACCCAGTTCCAGGCGCAGGCGTTTAATGAGCTTTTGCCGCCTGGGGGCCCTGTGCGGACCGTGGTCATGGGGGATGAGACGCCGGAGAAGGTGGCTCAGTCCCGGCGCGTGAGTCAGTTCATGAATTATTATTTGACCAATGTCATGGAGGATTACACTCCTGACATGGATCAGATGTTGTTTTATTTGCCGCTGGCGGGCTCGACCTTCAAGAAGGTGTACTACGACGAGTCCCTGGGCCGTGCGGTGTCGAAGTTTGTCCCTGCTGAGAACCTTATTGTCCCTTACGAGACGTCGGATTTAGAGACTTGCCCTAATATCACCCAGATTGTGCGCATGCCTTTGAATGATTTGCGCAAGCGGCAGGTGTCTGGGTTTTACCGCGACATTGAGGTGCTTCCTGGGCAGCGGGACGGGAATGAAATTGATGAAATCATGGATCGGATTGATGGGTTGGAGCCCAGCAACATCGACTATGATTGCACGATCCTTGAGTGCCACGTTGATTTGGACCTTGAGGGTTACGAAGACCTTGACGAGGACGGGGAACCGACGGGCATCAAGGTGCCTTATGTCGTCACCCTGTCCCAGGACAACGGCCAGATTCTGTCGATCCGCCGGAATTACCGTGAGGACGACGAGCAGAAACGCAAGATCAAATACTTCGTGCATTACAAGTTCTTGCAGGGCTTTGGTTTCTACGGCCTGGGGCTTATCCACACCATTGGGGGCCTGTCCCGCACGGCCACCGCTGCCCTCCGCCAGCTTATTGATGCGGGCACCCTGAGCAACCTTCCTGCTGGCTTCAAGGCCCGTGGGCTGCGGATCAGGGACGATGATGATCCTCTGCAACCGGGCGAATTCCGCGATGTCGATGCCCCGGGTGGCGCGATCCGTGACAGCTTAATGCCGCTGCCTTTCAAGGGGCCCGACCAGACCCTGTTCAACCTTTTGGGCTTTGTGGTTCAGGCGGGTCAGCGCTTTGCCACGATCACGGACCTGAAGGTAGGCGATGGGAACCAGCAGGCGGCTGTTGGCACCACCATGGCCATGATTGAGCAGGGGACGCGGGTGATGAGTGCGGTGCATAAGCGTTTGCACTACGCCATGCGGTTGGAGTTCAAGATTCTGGCCCGGGTGATGAGCGAGTCTTTGCCCCAGGAGTATCCCTACTCTGTTGAGGGCGCGGACGGCTCGGTCATGGCGCAGGATTTTGATGATCGGGTGGATGTGATTCCGGTCAGCAATCCGAACACCTTTAGCCAGTCGCAGCGCATTNTNCTGGCGCAGACCAAGTTGCAGCTTGCGGCCCAGGCCCCGGATATGCACAACATGCCTGAAGTGTTTCGGGACATGTATGAGGCGCTGGGGGTTACGGACGTTGATCGCTTGATGAAGTCGGTGCCGGAGGACGAACCGCGGCCCACGGACCCTGCCAAGGAGAACATTGACGCCTTGGATAACATCCAGTTGAAGGCGTTTGAGGGTCAGAACCATCAGGCGCACATTATGGCGCACTTGGTCTTTGGGTCTTCTGGCATGGTGGCGCAGATGCCGGCGGTGGCTATTTCTTTGCAGAAGCACGTGATGGAACACGTGCGGATCGCGGCCCAGGAGCAGGCGGCGCAGCAGGTTGCCCAGATGCAGCAAATGCCTCCTGAGCAGATGGAGCTTCAGGTTGCTCAGCTTGAGGCTCAGTTCATGGCTGAGGGCATGCAGCAGGTTAAGCAGCTTTCCGGTCAGATTTCCGGTGAGGGTCAGCAGCAGCCTGATCCGCTGGTCGAATTGAAGAAGCAAGAGCTTCAGTTGGATGCGCAGGAACAGCAGTCCGATGCTGAGCTTGATCGTGCTAAGCTGGAGCTTGATGCGCAGAATCAACAGATGCGGGCTCAGCAGTTCCAAGAGCGCTTGGCGGCGCAGGAACGGCAGACCCAGGCACGGATCGACTCTGCGATGCAGCGTGAGCTTTTGAAGTTGCAGAATCAACAGCGAGGGCAGTGACATGGCGGCAGTTAAGATTGTGACCAACAAGCCTGGGGCTGCTCCCAAGGCTGTGGAGTATGCGGACATCAAGGGCCAGGGCCGTATTCCTTACGGCAAGACGGCGGATGCGCCCATGGGTGGCGATACGATGAAGACTGCCACGGCCCGCGGCATGGGTGCTGCGAAGCGTGGCGGCAAGTATCTGACCTGCTGACATGCCCCTTAAAAAGGGCAAGTCTGACAAGACGGTCAGTGCCAACATTAGCAAGTTGGTGGACGAGGGGTATCCTCAGAAGCAGGCGGTGGCTATTGCGCTGGAGGAAGCTGGGCGCTCCAAGCCGAAGAAGATGGCGAAGGGCGGGTCGGTCAAGAAGACCAGGGGTCGGATTGTGAAAGGGTTTAGCCCGATAGCGCGGCCTCAGAGGTTCAAGGGAGTATTCTGATGGGTGGCTTTCGCGGCATTAACATCCCCGGACTGAACTTTCAGCTCACGCCCGAGGCGATTGATGCTGCGCGAGCCGCGCAGGGCTTGCCGCCTTTAAACGGGGCTCCGCCCCCGGACCCCGGGTTTCAGCTTTACCAGACTCCTTTTGGCCCGAATGCCATTCAAATGCCGGCGGCTGCCCCGGAGCCGGCGCCGCCTCCGGTGGTGGCGCCCCCGGTCGTTGACAGCGAAGGAGTGCCCGCGGACATCCGCCCGAGCATTGGCGAAGGAGTAGGATCATTCATCCTAAACGAGCGCTTTGGTCAGAACATTCCCGTTGAGCCGCGCGTTCCTGTGCCCCCGCCGCCTTCACCGGCCCCGGCCCCGGCCCCGCAGCCTCCGCCGCCTGTTATTGACAGTGAAGGGGTTCCGGCGGTCATTACTCCGCCCCCTGTAATTGCGCCACCGCCACCGCCCCCGCCGCCTGTGGTTGCGCCTCCTGCCCCGCCCCCGCCGCCTGTGGTTGCGCCTCCGCCGCCTGCCTTAGACGAGGGCATTGCAAGCCTCACGCGCGACGCTCTTTCCGCTACGCAGTACCAGGGGCTAGAAAGTTTTGACCCGGACAACTTTTTGAATCCGGTAGCCGCACCGGCCTCCGACCGTGTTTTTCAGGAGCCTGCCTCCGGTTCTCAAGTTTTTAACTTGGACGACCCGTACGCAGCTTCTACGGGCGGCCCCCCGATTGGCTACCAGGGCGGTGGCGGAGAGTACAATCCGCAAGACGGCTATACCGACGAAGACCGGGTTGCGGCAGATGCTTTTTACGCAGAACAGCGCCGCGCTCGTCGAGAGCAAGAGGCGGCGGATCGGGAGGCGGCTCAGCCTGCTCCTCCTCCGCCGATGGTGGAACCGCCTCCGGTCGAAGACGATTACACGGACGTGGTTATTGATCCGGGGGAGCCTCCTCCGCCTGTTGAGCCTCCTCCGCCCCCGTATGATCCGGGCCCTCCCGTAGATACCGCTCCGCCTCCGGTTGATAGCGACGAAGACTTGTTCACGCCGGGCCCCGTTGTGGATACCGCTCCGCCTCCGGCAGACGACACGACTCCCGTTGATCGCACCTTGGACCCTGGTTCAGAAGACACGGTGGACCCTGGTTCAGAAGACACGGTGGTTGTTTTACCGCCCGAAGGGCCGGTTGAAGCGCCTCCGGCAGACGACACGACTCCTGTAGACACCGCGCCCCCGGTAGATACGGCCCCTCCGCCAGAAGAGCCCCCGTTTGCGCCCCAGGAGCCTATTGAAATTGAGCCGGAGCAGCCGCTTCCTCAGTATCGTTACACGCCCTATGTCCCGCGCGACTTTCAGTACGTGGTCCCTGAGTTTGCTCGAAACTTTGGGCCCTTTGCGGGCTTTGCCCCCGGACCTTTCCGCGGCGGCGTTGCGGATTCCGAATTAGACGTTGGGTACGGCGATGTCACGGCGCCAGAGTTGAGCCTAGACCCGGCCACTTACCAGCCGATCCCGTCGTTTCAAGTGGCGCAGCCGGAGTATGTGCAGATTCAAGGCCCGTCGGCCCCGGCTATTGATCCGTTTTCGGCCCCGATCCGACCCGAATTTGCCCCGCTGCCGAGCTATGAGCGGCCTATTTACTCTCCTCAAACACAGGGCATGATTGACCAAATCCTATCCGAAGAGGAAATGGCAAATCCCTTTATGAATCCGTATTTACGGTCGGGTGTATTTGGAGGCCGTTGATTATTTCCCATAATAATCAATAGTTAACGATTATTTGTTGACAATCTTCTTCTGATATATTCGCCCCCTAGACGGGCTCGCATAGGGGGCGGGCATGTGGTTGATCCAATTACTGCGCTGGCCGTAGCGTCTACGGCATTCAACGCTATCAAAAAAGGTTTTGAGGTCGGCAATGACCTTGAGTCCATGGCCGGCGATATTGGTCGTTGGATGGGAGCGATTCAAGATTTAAGTGATGCTGAGAAAAAAGCCAAAAACCCTCCGCTGTTTCGAGCGATTGTAAATAAATCTTCTGTCGAACAAGAGGCTATGCAGGCTTTTGCCGCAAAGCAGAAAGCCAAGCAAATGGAGGATCAGCTCCGCGAGTACGTTAAATGGACCCATGGCGGGGATGCCTGGAAACAAATCTTGGCTATGCGGGCCAAGATACGTCAGGAGCGGTTGGATCAAATCAAAGCGCAGGCGGCGCGACGCGCTAAATTCAAGGAACGGTCATTTACCACCGTTGCGGTTTTAATAACGCTTGCGCTAAGCTCGGCACTGATATGGGGCCTTATTGAATTTCTCCTAGCGATGAAGGAGCGAGCATGAATTTTGGCAAGCTGAAGAACCTTATTGGCGCGGTTGCCCCGACTATTGGCGCGGCTTTGGGCGGCCCTGTAGGCGGTGCCGCGGCCCAGGCCATTGCTCAAGTCCTGGGGGTTGAGCCTGAGCCCAAGCAGATTGAGCAGGCGTTGAAGCAGGCTACGCCAGAGCAGCTCGCGGAGATTAAGAAAGCAGAGCTTGCTTTCGAGACCCGCATGAAGGAGCTTGAGGTTGACGTCTTTGCCCTGGAGACCGCGGACATCCAGCATGCCCGGCAGATTCACAAGGGCGACTGGACCCCGCGGGTCATTGCCCTGGCCTGCATCCTGTTCTTTGGCGGCTACATCTTTAGCGTGACTTTCTTGCCCCCCGAGGCCAACAGTGAGGCGGTGATTAACCTTGTTCTCGGATATTTGGGCGGCATTGTCTCGGCTATTGTCAGCTTTTACTTCGGCGCCAGCCAAAAACAGGACTGATATGAAGATTAGCGATGAAGGACTTGCGCTCATCAAACACTTCGAGGGATGCCGTCTTGAGGCGTATTTATGCCCTGCTGGCGTATGGACTATCGGCTACGGTCATACTCGTGGCGTTAAGGACGGTGATGTCATAGATCAGGAGGCTGCTGAGGCTTACTTGATCGAGGACTTGGAAGAGTTTGAAGGCTACGTTAACAGCATGGTGGAGATCGCGCTCAAGCAAAATGAGTTTGACGCCATGGTGGCCTGGGTGTTTAACCTGGGCCCGGGTAACTTCAAAGAATCCACTCTTCTGAACCGGGTCAATTACGGCCCCATTTCGGACGTACCCTTCCAAATCCAGCGTTGGAACAAGGCCGGCGGCAAGGTGCTCGAAGGTCTTGTAAAGCGCCGGGCAGCGGAAGCTGCGCTTTGGGAAGGCAAGGATTGGCGAGAGCACGTTTAATCTGCGATCAATCGTAGCCTCTCGCATAAAATCCGTGTTAGTCTGCGCTCACCTTTTCACGTTTGATGGTGGGGTATGAATGACATTTACTTCGCTGAAGCGGTCTTCAGGATTATCCGCGAACGGCGCCAAGCAGTAATTGATCTTTTGATCTACAAACATGTCAAAGACATGGAGCACTACCGCGAGTTGACCGGCAACCTTGATGCCCTCGACTACGTGGAACAGGAACTCAAGAGCCTGCTAGAAAAACAGGAGCACAGCGATGACTGACGCAGCAGAGGCCCTTCCGCTTGAGGAAAAGGTCGCGAGCCTCGAAGAGGCTTATCAAGAGCCCCAGAAGCGGGTTCTAAACCCCGAAGCCATTGGCGCTTCCCTTCTTGAACGCATGCCGTCCCCTACGGGCTGGCGTCTTCTCATCCTTCCCTACCAGGGGAAAGGCAAAACGGACGGTGGTTTGTATCTTCCTGACGACGTTGTCGAGAAGAACAAGGTGTCCACCCAGGTGGGTTACGTGCTGAAAGTGGGTCCTCTGGCCTACAAAGACAGCGAAAAGTTTCCCAGCGGGCCGTGGTGCCAGGAAAAAGATTGGGTCATGTTTGCTCGCTATGCCGGCAGCCGTTTTGCCATTGATGGCGGGGAGGTCCGAATCCTGAACGACGACGAGATTCTGGCCCGGATCATGGACCCTGAAGACGTTCTGCATTACTAGGAGGCGACATGTCTGAAGCAGAGAATCAAGTCGAATTAGACCTTGGCGATAGCCAAGAAACGGAAGTTAATTTTCCCGATCAGGAAGAAAGCCGGAGCCCGGCCCCGGAAACGGCAGGTTCTGATCCCGATCAGGAAGATAACTTTTCCAAGGCCGAAACGGCCACGCAAAAGCGGATCAACAATCTGACCAAGCGCATGCGCGAGGCAGAGCGCCAGCGGGAGGAAGCGCTCCGCTACGCACAAAACGTGCAGAGCGAAGCTCAGCAAATCCGCCAGCGGATGGAAGCTTTGGACACCAACTACGTGTTCGAGTACACCAACCGGGTTCAGTCTCAGACCGAGTATGCTGAGAAAGAGCTTGCCCGGGCTATTGAGATGGGTGACAGCCAAGCGGTCATTGAGGCCCAGCGGAAGATTACAGCCTTAGCCATTGAGTCTGACCGCGCACGGCAGGCGCAGATGCAGCAAGAGCGCTATCGCCAGCAGCTTGCCGCGCAGCAGGCGCAGCAAGTTCGGCAGCCCATGCCTCAGCAGCAGCCCCAGCCCCGTCGGCCTGACCCCAAAGCCGAAACCTGGGCCCAGCGCAACACTTGGTTTGGCCAAGACGAGGCCATGACCTATGCCGCTTTCGGTATTCACAAGAAATTAGTTGAAGATGAAGGGTTTGACCCTCAATCGGACGATTACTATACTGAATTAGATCAGCGTATTGCCGCGGAGTTTCCGCATAAGCTAGGCGCTGCAACTAAAACTGACGGTAATCGACGGCCCGCTCAGACTGTCGCATCCGCTACCCGCGGTAATTCTGGGCGCAGAAATGGTAAAACGGTTCGACTCTCCCCGAGCCAAGTCGCTATAGCGAAGAAACTGGGAGTGCCACTGGAAGAGTACGCTAAGTACGTGAAGGAGTGAGCGAAATGGACGAGTTAACGAACGATATGGAGTTTAGCGGGTCCGTTAAGCGCACTTCTCGCGCTAAACAAACTCGGGAGACTACGGCACGGCGTAAGCCTTGGGCTCCCCCGTCAATGCTGGATGCACCGCCTGCCCCTGACGGTTTTAAGCATCGTTGGATTCGCGCGGAGACGCGCGGTTTTGATGATCGCAAGAACGTCAGTGCCAAGATGCGCGAAGGCTGGGAATTGGTCCGTCAGGACGAGTACCCGGACTTTGAAGCACCTGTGGTTGAATCAGGTAAATACGAAGGTGTGTTCGGGGTCGGCGGGTTGCTTCTCGCGCGGATTCCTGAAGAAACCGTCGCGGAACGCACCGCTTATTTTAATCAGCGCTCTGCTGATCAAATGGCGGCTGTGGACCACGACATGATGCGCGAGAACGCACACTCAACCATGACGATTAGCAAACCTAATCGTCAATCCCGTGTAACTTTCGGTGGTTCTCGGAAATAGGACCACATAGGAGACTTTAATCATGGCAAATGCTAATACTGCCTACGGTCTTCGTCCTATCGGCCTCGCTGGCAGCGGCGTAAACTCGACTGGGGTGACTCAGTACGAAATCGCTTCTAACAACACCAATGCTATTTATCAGTACGGCATCGTGGTTCCGACCGCGAATGGCGTTATTGATTATGCTGGCGCTACCGACGGTGGCACCACGCAGGCTCTTGGTGTGCTGATGGGCGTTGAATACCAAGACTCGGTTCAGAAGAAGCCTGTCTTTCTGAACTACTGGCCGGGGTCCGGCTCCGTGAGCGTTGACACGAACTATCCTGTCAAAGCTTTCGTTGCTGATAACCCCAATCAGCTCTTCAAAGTCGCTAGCGACGCTACCCTGACCAACCGGGCAACCGCGTTGGCCACGGTGTTCGCTAACGCTTCGCTGGGCACTTCGGCTCGCACCGGTTCTACCAACACGGGCTCCTCGAACAGCGCATTGAGCGTGTCTTCCGTTGCAACCACGGCTGCCTTGCCGTTGCGCATCGTGGGCATTCTCGATGATGAGGCCAACAGCGACTATACCGCTGCGGGCATCCCGCTGATCGTGCGTTTGAATGCCCATTTCAACGCTGCCACCCGTCGATTCGATTCGCAGACCACTGCTGACTCGACCGGTCTATAAGGAGGCTGACAAATGGCTATTTCACGCGCACAACTAGCTAAAGAGCTAGAGCCCGGACTCAACGCCCTCTTCGGCCTTGAGTACAACCGGTATGAGAACGAGCACTCTGAAATCTTCGAGGAGGAGTCTTCGGACCGCGCCTTTGAAGAAGAAGTGATGCTCGGTGGCTTCTCCACGGCACCTGTTAAGGGCGAGGGCACTGCCATCACCTTTGACGACGCCCAGGAGACGTACACGGCTCGCTACCAGCATGAGACGATTGCTCTCGCCTTCTCCATCACCGAAGAGGCCATCGAAGACAATCTTTATGATCGTCTGGCTTCCCGGTACACGAAGGCGCTGGCACGTTCCATGGCGCAGACCAAGCAAATCAAGGCAGCCGCGATTCTGAACAATGCGTTCAGCACCGGCTCCCCGGTTGGCGATGGTGCTGCACTTTGCTCCGCCGTTCACCCCAGCCTCTCGGGCAACCAGCGCAACCTGCTGTCCACGCCCGCTGACCTGAACGAGACGTCGCTTGAGCAGATGCTCATCGACATTGCTGGTCTGACCGACGAGCGTGGTCTGAAGATTGCTGTTCGCGGCACGAAGCTGATCATCCCGAAAGAGCTGCAATTCGTTGCAGAGCGGGTGATCAACTCCAACCTGCGTTCTGGCACGGCAGACAACGATCTGAACGCCATGAAGTCCATGGGGATGCTTCCCGAAGGTGCGGTGGTTAACCACTTCCTCACCGACACGGAAGCCTTCTTCATCAAGACTGATGCGCCCAACGGCTTCAAATACTTCAACCGTTCGCCGATCAAGACGGCAATGGAAGGGGACTTTGACACCGGCAACATGCGTTTTAAGGCCAGGGAGCGATTCTCGTTCGGGGTCTCTGACTGGCGTTGCGTGTTTGGCACCCCGGGTGCTGCATAAGCTATCTTCGGATGGCTTTGAAGGGGGCCCTCGGGCCCCCTTTTTATTTGCGCCGAATAAGGGTATAAATGGGTCAGAACCCTGACAGACCCACCTGGGTCTGACACTAGCCACGACAGGAGATTCCCAATGGCTACCACGTTCAGCGGTCCCGTCCGCTCTGAAGGCGGCTTTGAGGTTGTTGATAAAAATGCAACCACCGGGGCCTACACCACTTCCCTGGACATTGCTTCTGATGGTTCCCTCGACCTCACCTATTCGAGTGACGACACGGGGACTGCCAATGTCGAACCCATCGTGATGGAAAACACCATGACGGGTGCTGGCGGTCTGGCTGGCCGTGCGCGCTTCCAGCTCAACGCTGACGCCGCTCTCGGCAGCTATTCCAATGCTCTCAAGGCGATTACCGTTTACGGCACTTCCGGTAAAACCACCGGCCTCGGTTCTGCTTTCGTGGCAGAAATGACCCTGTCCGCTGGCACCGATGGCGGCACCTACGCGCCGCTTGAGATTGAGCTGAACGCTCCGACCGGCGCCGACAC